>ERZ779888.532-NODE-532-length-45249-cov-19.108090_pt1 | contig 45249 bp, 30 predicted proteins | sample MGYA00511245_ERZ779888 | MGnify/ENA primary metagenome ERZ779888 (study PRJEB29588, sample SAMEA2155255) | human gut metagenome | biome: human gut; feature: human-associated habitat; material: faeces | place: Denmark | collected 2008/2010 ...
CGTTCGCTTGGCTCGCCGCCTTGCGGCTCGTGTTCCGTCTTTGAAGTTGCACATTGCGTGTATAAGAACGCCCTGAATAAGTGTTAGTTTTTATAAATCTTAATAATTAAAACCGCACCAAATCGATGCATAACAAGTAAGAGGCATTCAAATGTCAACCATAATATTAAAATTGGTATTATTTTTAATATTATAACGACTGCGCTATTTGGATGAAGAACAAGAAAGAGCCTGCCAACATAGACAGGAGCGTACTTTGGGTACGTGACTGTTTTGAAGTGAAAAACAACTCTTTTAGATTGTTAAGAAAGCACTATTTAGATGAAGAACAAGGAAGAACCACTTGAACGAAAGCCCTAATGTACATGTAGTACATGAGCTGACGGACAAGTGGCTCTGACGCAGTTATTCGCTAAATAGTGCTTTCTTAGCCGATGACACGCAAAGGAAGAATAAGATACAACCACCTGTCACCTTCGCCCTTGATGATTCCGGGAGCGGTGGAAGTGGTGAAGTTGAGCGTCACAAACGGCTCGTCGATTGCATGCATACAGTCGATGATATATTTGGAGTTGAAACCGATTGTGAGATCCTTGCCTTTGAGGCCGATGGTTACTTTTTCGTTGATTTCGCCATCGTCGCTGTGGGCGTTGAGGGATATCGTATCCTCTTTGATTTCCATCTTCACGTAAGATTTCTTTTCGGCGCGGTTGATGAGCGACACACGGTCGATTGCGTTTTCAAAGAGCTTTTTGTCGATGGTAACTTCGGTTGTAAACACACCGGGGATAATCTTTTCGTAGTTGATATAATCCTCGCCGATAAGTCTTGTGACGATCTTGGTGTGGAAAAGGTCAACCATGATATAGTTTTTCTCAACGTACACGGTGATTGTTTCCTCGCCGTCGTCAATAAGACGAGCAAGCTCGTTCATGCTCTTTGCGGGCACGATGATTTTGTCGATAACGCCGTTGTTTTTGATTTGTGCTTTTGCAAGCGCAAGTCTGTATCCGTCGGATGCCACGGCTTCGACTTCTTCGTCTTTCACATTAAGACAAACGCCGCGAAGGGAAGGTCTTGCCTCGTCAACGGCAACGTTGAATATAACTTTTGAAATAATGTCTTTAAGCTCTTTTTTGAGGATGATAAAAGAGTTTTGAGTGTCGACTTCTTTGAATACGGGATATTCGTCGGCGCTCATGCACTTGATTTGAAGTTCACTGTCAAGATACTTTATGACGAGTTTCGAGCTGTCAGTGCCGTCGAGTTCGACTTGTTCTTCTTCGATTTTCTTTGCGTAATCAGCAAAGAGCTTGCCGGGAACGACGATTTCGCCTTCGATAAGCACTTGTGCGTTGATTTTCTTTTCGATTGCAAGTTCGAGATCAGTTGCGAAAATGGTGAGAGTATCACCGAGTGCGGTGAGTTTCACACCGTCGAGAATAGGATTGTTTCTCTTTATAGGAAGAGCTTTTACAACTTTTGCGAGAGCATCGCTCAATTCGTTTCCTTGACAAATAAGTTTCATATTTCGCCTATATATTTCTATATTGTTTTATTTTTAATAATGATAACATAAATAAGCAATGTTGACAAGTGGAAAATAAAACCTCAACCACAATCTCTTGCAATCTAAAATATTTTTTATCGCAAGATATTGGAAAATCTCGTTTATTTTCTGTTGATAAAACCTATCTGGTTGTCAACATACCGTGTTTAGTTGTTCACCTTTGTCAACACGCTTGTGCGGATATCAAAAATTCAGGCTAGAAAACGAGAATATCAGCGAGAAAATATATCCTATCGCAAGGCTTATGACAAACGTCGCGCCAAAAACCGCAAGGTTTCGTTTTGTGTGCTTTACGTCTTTAAAAAGATATACGAACGCAATGCCGGCGTTCATGCAAAGTCCGCCAAGCGTCGCGCCGAATCCAAGCCCGCCCATAATATAAAGTTCGCTTATAACAACGGATGAAACGCAGTTCGGAATTGCACCCACGATAACTGCAAGCAGGGGAGCGAGATATTTGTTTGACGAAAGGAAAGTTATCAGGTTTTCTTCGCCAACTTTATATACGATTATTCCGAAAATAATATTTACGACAAGTACGTAAACGAAAATTTCCAAAGAGTGAAGAAACGGATGTATCAAAAATCTGTCGATTTTCTCTTGTTTTGCCGATTTTTTAGGCGTCTTTCGAGCGTCTTTTTCTTTTTGTTTTTCATCGTTGCTTTCAACTTCGAATTTTTCACATTCTCTGCAATCGTCGCACGTGCAGGACGGTTGATTTTCCTGTGTTTTTTCGACGAGTTCCGCACCGTCGCAATCGGTGAGTTTTATCTTGTATTCTTCATTACAATGCGCAACGTGATGTTCGACTTTTTTTCTGTTTTTTGAAAGTATAAGATCTATCGTATATCCGAAAACAAGTCCCAAAACAAATTTCAGCGCAATTAGCGGTAGCACGTGCAACGCTTTTTCGGGCGTGCCCAAAAAGATAGGCAAAGCCTCGTCGCTCGTTGCAAGATATACGCCAATAAGCGTTCCTACGGTGATGTGCCTTTTTTGATACAGGTCGGTTGCAACCACACTGAATCCGCATTGCGGCAATAAGGATATACTCACTCCTATCAGCGGAGCAAGTTTGCCCTTGAACGATATTTTTTCTGACAGTTTCGGCTCAATAAGCGCAATGATGTATTGAAAAACAACCACCACCGCAAATATTTTCAAACTGTCAAGCAATGCGTCTATAACAACTTCTTTCATAACAAATTTATTATATCACGTTTCGCACGATAAGAAATATTTTTTTATAAACAATGCCAAAATTATTGTGGATTATCACAAAACAAAAAACTTCCTGTTTATTGATTAAAAATATAAAATCGGCAGTTTATATTATAAAAGTGTATATTTAAAATATTGTTTATGCTAAAAATCACACAATTTAGATACGATTATTTCAATCTATTATTCTCTGTATTTAGACATCATTTCTTTAAATAAGTCTTGTGTCGAAGGCGGTGTGTAGGTGATAGCGTTTGCGCCTGCATTGATTGTCTTCATTATACTTTCTTCGGATTTTCCGCCCGATGCGATTATCGGAACGTCGGGAAATTTTCTGCGTATATCGGCAACCACTTCCGGAGTATCTTGCGCGCATGCAACGTTCAATATTGTACCACCCGAAAGCGATACCTAATTAATGATATTCATATTTGGTGTAAATATGAATAAAGAATAATGATTTGACAAACATTTTTATTGGAGCTAAAATGACAAACAGATAAATAGTAATTTGAAAGTGAGTTGACTATTGATGACTAACACAAATTTTGTAAGTAATAGTTTAAAAGAAAAAGGTTTATATCCTAAATCTGAAAATAAACAATTCGGACTAAACATATCTTTAACAAGTAATAAAGAATTGATAATAAATGGAACAAGCGAGGATTTTATAGAATTGTCAGATTTACTTGTTTCATTGGCTATGTCTAAAACTAATGATCATCATCATATTGATGAACTTACTCTTATAAATGATAATTCTTCAATAAAAGAAATAATTATCGAAAAAAAATAAATTACAATTTATGCTTTTGTCAGTAGTTGAATCTTTATATAACACTAAAGGAATATTTAAGAATACTTCAATTAATACTTTACAAAAGAAGATAATGATAGACATAAATTAATGTTAAAAATTTATCTGAATTTATTGAAAAAACCAATTCCTACTGGAAAAGGTGCTAGACATATAGATGATGATAAATACTCGCCAATATTTACTAAAGAAGTTGAAACTTTAGATTTAGGTAGAGCCGATTTTCAAAGAAATAATTTTAGAATAAATGTGTATTTAAGTTATGATATAGACTAGGTTATCGTATATAAATTATATATGGTAATCTAGTCTTTTTTTTGTTTTGTTTAGTTATCGTTTTCGGGGGTTACTTTCAAAATAGTTGCGCCTGCATCAAGCCTTGCTTGTATATCGGTGTCTTTTTTCGTTACAGTTATTATAACGGGAATATCAACCGCCATAGCCACTGCGGATAAGTTTAGATTTGAAACCGGGCCGTTCAAAACAACACCCATTGCGCCTTGCGATTCCACGTCTTTTGCGATGGTAACCGTTCTCAATCCTTTTGTCGTGCCACCCCCGACTCCGCAAAATACGGGGATATAAGAAGCCTTGATTATTGCGTCGCTTATCACTTGTTGAGGAGTGAAAGGGTAGACGGCAAACACCGCGTCGGCGTCGCAATTGCGTATAATCGCCAGATCTGTCGTAAAAACAATGCTTTTTATTCGCCGTCCGTAAATCACGATTCCGCTTGCGGTTCTGATACACGGCGGCATTTCCAAAATATTGTGACGAAGCCTTGTGTTTATTTTCGGCGCAGAGGTTTTTCTTTCTTTTTCTTCCATAACAGACCTCTTTCGTAAATTATTAATTAATAAAAAACATACAAGTGTTAAAAAACTATTAAAGTTCCAAAAATCGGTTTTACGAGGCGCGAGCAAAAAATAATAAATAGAGTGGTGCATAAATACAAAAAATCGTTGACAAATTCTCTCGAAAAGATTATTATAAACAAGCATTGAAAAACAAATGCCTGTTTAGCTCAGTCGGTAGAGCATTCGGCTGTTAACCGAAGTGTCGGGGGTCCGAGTCCCTCAACAGGCGCCAAAAAGGACGCATAAGGCGTTCTTTTTTTATTCTGCCGTTGTTGAGGGGGACACCCTGACGCGCGAAACATCGCTCGTCGGCGCATTGCGCCTCGACACTTCTTCCGAAGTGGACGCTCGAAAAACGATAAATAAATTTATCTTCCTTCGCTACTACACGGGGGTCCGAGTCCCTCAACAGGCGCCATTAGGGAATAAAACGAACACCTCGAGTGTTCGTTTTGTTTTATACCAAGAAAATTTGTAAGTTGAGAATGTTTTTCCCTAAAAAAGTAAAACAAACTATTAGAAGAGAAAAATCATTGTTTTTTTCTTCATTAGAGATATTTTATGGACTTAAAATCAAAAATAAGATAAAATCTAGGTATGCAAATAAACGTGTCTAACATTTCTGTTGAGTATGACGGAACGCCGGTGATTTATCAGGCGGATTTTGTCATTCACGAAAACGAGAAGATTGCGCTTATCGGTCGCAACGGATGCGGAAAGACGACGCTTCTTAAAGTGCTTACGGGGGAAGTCGAGTATCAAAAAGGCGAGGATGACGCACCGTACGGAATTTTCACGAGCGGTAATCCCGTTATCGGATTTTTGAAACAGACAAGCAACGACGACAAGTCCAAAACCATGTTCGACGAGATATTGGACGCGTATTCGTCCCTTATAAAAATCGAAAAAGACGTGGAAAGCGCGCTTGAAGATTTACAAAACGACTCTTGTGACCAAAACGTAAGGCGATATTCTCGCCTTTGCGAGCAGTTTGAGAGAGAGGGTGGATATACCTACAAAAAAGAGTATCTTACGGCGGTGAAGAAGTTTGGATTTTCAAACGAAGACATGCAAAAACCGCTTTGCGAGTTCTCGGGCGGACAGCGCACAAAAATCTCACTTTTGAAACTTTTGCTTTCAAAACCCGACGTTTTGCTTTTGGACGAGCCTACCAACCACTTGGATTTGGAGGCTATCGAGTGGCTTGAAAACTATCTTTGCGCATACAAAAAGTCTTGTGTAATCGTGTCGCACGACCGTATGTTTCTGGATAAAATCGTAAATGTCGTATATGAAATCGAGTACGGCGAAACAAAGAGGTATCAGGGCAATTACACCTCTTTTACGGCGCAAAAACAGCAAGCGTACGACAAGGCGCTCAAAGATTCGATTATGCGTAAAAAAGAGATCGATAGGCTTAGCGCGCTTGTTGAGAGATTCAGATACAAGGCAAACAAAGCCGCCATGGCGCAAGCAAAACTCAAACAAATCGAACGTATAGGCGAAGTCGGCACGCCGAGCAACTTTGACACGGCAACTTTCAAATCCAACTTCCAGCCCGAGCGCGAAACGGTTGAAAAAGCGGTTGTTTTGGACAAGCTCGTTTTCGGCTACGACAAGCCGCTCGGTCAAATAAATACAATTATAAAACGTGGGGACAAGGTCGGTATAATAGGTCAAAACGGTTGCGGAAAGTCCACTCTTGTGAAAACTATCGTGCATAAAATTAAAGCACTCGACGGAAGCGCGACTTTCGGTCTGCACGCGCAGGTGGGGTATTTCGACCAAACGTCAACTCAAAGTTTTTCTACGCTTACGGTGCTAGAAGACTTTCAGAACGAATTTCCTATGCTTTCAAACACCGAGGCAAGAAGCGCATTGGGTGCGTTTATGCTGTCGGGCGACGACGTGTTTAAGCGCATATGCGATTTGTCGGGTGGTGAAAAAGTGCGTCTTGCGCTATGCAAAATTTTGAGGAAAAAACCCAATATTCTCATTCTCGACGAGCCCACGAACCATATGGACATCATAGGAAAAGAAACGCTTGAAAGATTGCTTTCAAACTACACCGGCACGGTGATAACGGTATCTCACGACAGGTATTTCGTCAACAGAGTTTGCAACAGGCTAATAGTTTTCGACGGCGGAAAAGCGGAACTTTTCGACGGCAAGTATTCCGATTACGAATCGAGAAAACAAGTAAGCGATTTTGCAAACGATTTTGTAAAAACGGTTGATGAAAAGAAAAAAGAAAAGCCCGTATCGCAAAGCAAAGAAGCGGCGCGCAGAGCGCATAGAATAAGTTTTCTGGAAGAAAAAATGAACGCGCTCAACGAGCAAATTTCTTCTCTTCAAAACACCATGCACAACGACCAAAGCGTATATTCTGACTACACCAAGATTGCCGAGATAGAGGAACAAATATCCTCTCTTCAAGCAAAACTCGCCCCTCTTGAAGAAGAGTGGCTGGAATTGTCCGAAAAACAATAAAACAAGGTTTAAACAATCAAAAACAACAAATCAAACCCATATTTTGCCAAAAAGTCAGATTTTTATAATGTAGTTAAAAAACAAAAGCACCGATTTTTCGGTGCTTTTGCAATGTTGTTTAGCGATTAAAATTAAGCGGCGTAACCGTACGCTTTTTCAAGATCTACGACGATGCCTGCCGTTTTGCTGTATGTGAGGCTCTTGAAGAAACTTTCGAGTGTAATCGGGGCTATTGCCGTTTTGACAGTCGCGTCGATTTCAGCGATATTTGCGTAAGTGAGAAGCTCGCCCATTGTCATGGTTGTAAATTTGAGTTCGACGTCCCGGCTGAGATTGTCGAGCTTACTGTTCTTAAAATCATAGAACAGGCTACCTTCGGTCAAATCCATAAGATCGCCGATCGTAGCGTCTTTGATGACGTCGTTGATGTTGGCGATTGTCACCTGTTTTTTTGCAAGCATACGCAGCACGGCCTCGCTCTTTTCATATTCGACTACAACGCGGTTGGTTGCGGCGAAGGGAGTATAATGGTCAAGCGGAGATTCATAGACGCTGCCGTTTTTCAAATACACTTCGTTTGCAACCGCAAGATAGCCCACAACGGTTTTGTATCTTTGAACACTTGTGCCGTGTTCTGCCTCGTTGTATACAACGGGCTTGTTGTTGATGATGACAATCTCACCCGACGCGTCCTGCACGTAGATATTTTCGCAATACTGTTTTGAGTAAAGCGTTTCGTTCTTTTGGCGTTTGTAGGCGTTTGTGCCGTCGTCGGGAGTGGATGCGTCAACAAAGCATGCGCCATCGCTGCGTTCATATATATCCGCATTCAGGTGAGTGAGGTTTGACGGATCGTAAGGCTCGTAAAAGCCTTTTTCGAGGACGTATAAATTGCTGTCCGAATAGGTTGTTGCCGCTATTGCGTCCGCATCGGCGCTTGCAACTCTCTTGAAAATTTTATCGGTTGCGAGAGTGGTTGATGGAGGAGTTATCGTAACGTGCGTGTTTTGCGCGATGACGTAGGTGCAGAGCGCAAGATTGTATACATATTCGTCTTTTGTGACGTCGTGGTAGTATGCGTTTCCTACCAAAAGCGCGCTGTCGTTCGGGTCGGTGATTTGCTCGTATTTGTACTTTGTCGTGCCGCTTGGCGTGAGGGGGGTGGACAACAAATCAACCTTTTCAAAGCGATAGTTACGTTTTATATATTTTCCTGTTTTGTCATAGACGAAAGTGTAATCTTTTTCTTCTCCGTCAACGGTTTTTTCTTTTCCTACAGACGGCACGATAAATCTGTCGCTCTCGACGACGGCGTCGGTATCGGTGCGAGTCTTGACGGTTGAGAATTCGTATACATCGATGAGTTCCGAAAGCAACATGTCTTTCATCACCGCTTCCATTGCGGAAGAGAGGTTGTCCACTTTGACGTAAGCAAGGCGTTTGATGACGGCGGAGCTTTCACCCTCGAGGGTGACCTTGAAGTTTTGATATTTCGCATCGACGGACGACGGATCGAACGCGTCGTTTTGGCGCATATACACGCTGTTTGCCGCGTCGTAGTAGAAGTAAGACGTGCCGTCAATCTTTGTTTCGTCCTTAACCATCAAGTCTATATCGATGTCCATTACGTCACCGAGCGTAAGGCTTGAAAAAGCGTTTGAAAAGTTGCCCAAAGAGGAATATGCCAAGCGTTGCAAGACGTTTGACGAGGGATTGTAGCTAGGATTGGAAGCGTCCTCTTTTGCGCAGTCGTATCTTGTGAGCGTCGAGGAATGTTCCGCAGGATTGTAAAGCGTGAAGTAGAAGGGGTGAGCAAACTTGCCGTTTGCGTCCTCGACGTATTTACCGTCCGCTTCCTTTGTGAAGCGTTGAGAGTCGAAATACGCGTTGCCATCGCAATAAACGTATTTGTCCTCTTCAACCACTTTGACGTACTTTCCGTTGAGGTTTTGCGTGTATTTGTAGAATTGAACGTCTATGGTTTCTGCAAGCGTAAGCTCGTCCGCAACCGTGCCGAGATCTTTGACAAGGCAATCTCTTGCGGCAAGCGATTTCATTATGCGAGCGGAATCGTCGTTGATTTCTATAACCTCGTCAACTTTGAGGGTGTCAACCACTTTGCTTAAATTGGCAAGGGTTGCGTCCTTTTTGGAGAGAGTCCTCATAAGCACGCTGTCGCCCGCTTTGATACGCACAAGCTCGTCGAAATACATATTGTTAAGCTCAGTGCCGATGTTTTTGAGGGTGTAGCCGCGTTTTGCCATTTGTTGGAGCGCAAGAGCCGTTTCGCCCTCGACAAGGGAGTATCTTTTTGCGCTTGTTCCGTCCGTTTTTTCGTCGTAGAGGCGGTATCTTTGCAGTTTTACAAAGCCGCCGTTTTCGTCGGTGACGTAGTTTTCGCCGTCTTTTGCAAATCTTTCAAAGAAAGAGCCGTCCTCATTGACGTGTGCATACTCGTTGAAAGGAACATACACGTCGATTGCGACATACGCGCCGTCCGCGGCAGGGGTGTATTTGTCGTAAACTATATCCAGCACTTCGCCGATGGTGAGGGTATCCACTATTGTGGACATATCGTTGAGTGTGCAGCCGCGCTTTTTGAGGGCTTTGAGTATGGTTGCCGACTCATCGTTGACGTCGATAAGTTCGTCGATTTTGAGAGTGTTGATTTTCGTGCCGATTTCGGTGATTTTGCAATCTTTGAGAGCGATTATCGCTTTTGACGTGCCGGGCTTATCGGTGTCCACGACGTCTCCGACTGTGAGAGAGTCGAGAAGTCCGTCTGCGTTTTGAAGCTCTACGACGCTCATATAAGCGACGATTTGAAGTACGGTTGCGGACGTGCCTTTGTGTGTGCGCAGATATGCCGTGCCGCTTGCGGTTTCACCGTCGCCGAGAGTGCGGAGCATGCTGTCTTTTGTTATCGGGTTGTCCGTGATATAGAAAACGTCGCTGTTTTCGTACGTGCCGTCTTCCAAGGCGTATTTCACGTTTTGGATATCGATATTGCCGCCCGAAACGGTCGGAGTGGATGCAAACGCAATATCTTTAAGAGCGGTAAACTCCTTTTGCACGAGGGTGTATTTGCCACCGTCAAGCGTTGCGATGCGGTTTGCATAAGTTGCGATATACAACTTGTTCATATCCGCAACGTCCGTCGAAAGAGTGTATTGAACGTGACGATAGAAAGTTTTTTCGTTTTCGTCATCGTTGAAATTGTCCGCATAACAGGAGTTGTCTACGACGTATTTTTCGCTTTCCGTTCCGTCCTCTGCGACAGAGGTCTTTTTGACGTATCTCAATTCTTTTTCGACGAGTTTGTCGGTCGTGCCGTCGCCGTCGGTGTCGATTGCGCCTGCGATAAATGTTTCAACTCCGAGAGCGGGGGAGTAGTTTTTGTTTTGAAGTTCGGCCTTTGAAACTTCTTGATAAATATCGGTTTTTTTGTAAACGCGGTTTTCGCCTTTGACGACGAAAGAGTCGGTGTCTACGTCCAGAAGTCTGTTGAGAGTAATTGCGTTGACCACTTCGCCGAAAGAGGAGAGCGACACGTCTTGAATCGTTGCGATGAGCTTGTTGTCGCCCGTGCCGATGTCGATGCCGAAATCGTCCTTAATCTTGCGCACGGACAAATCGCCGTTGAGCGAGCCCATAATGTTGTTGAGTGCGGTTTTCAAGTTGTTTTGCAAGTTTTCGTCGAGGATAGGCAAGCCGTAGGAAGAGAAATCGACGCCGGCAATACCGCTTATATCGTTGAGTGTGAAAGAATTGACCACGATGGACATATCGTTCAAAATATCTTTGATCGGGGCGGTGTAGAAGTCTTTCGTGGTGAAATCTATGCCGCTCAAACCTTTCAATATCGCAAGTCCGTAGTGATCGTAGAGCGTTTGCAAAGTGAGCGAATCGATGCCGTTTATGTCGTTGATGAGGCTCTTGACGGCGTCCAGAACGGTTTGTCCGTACAAGGCGCTGTCGGGCGCAATGATTTCTTCTTGTGTGATTTTTTGTTGCAGTTGTCCCACGGTCACCGAAGTGCCCACGACAAAAACCGCTCCGCCGATAGCGAGGACGAAAAGTATGATACCGATGATCATACCCAAAACGAAAGTTAATGTTCCGCGAAGTACTCTCATAAAATTACTCCATAAATATCAAACGTGCATGCGCAAGCATACACGAGGATTTGTCAACCAAAGATTTTGGTGAAAAGTTTTGCAACGGGATTGTTGGCGTAAAAATATCCGCACACGGTCGAAGAGGACAAAGCTTCGTCGACGGCGGGGATTTTGTCTTTGAGCGCGTTGAGTATTGCAAGTGCCAAAAGGATAAACACAAACGCGAACGCTACGGATATGACCGCGCCGAAAGTGCGATCCACCGCAACGAGAGCCTTTGAATCTGACGTGTGCATTTTTGCAAATATCTTGCGAAGAAGCCAGCACACGAGCCCCAGCGCCAAACAATACACGACGAACATAACCACCGCAACGATTATATCTGACACGAAAGTGCCCGCAACGCCGCCGATAGTCTGTCCGTCGTCGGTGATAAACGTCTTTGCAAGCCACACGGCAAATTTGCCTTTGAGCGAAGAAGTAAGGTCGTTGCCCATGCTGCTTTCGAGAGGTTGCTCGGACGTGCCTTCGTCGGTGGTGACGCTCACCCAATAAGATTTTTCGCCCGTTTCGGCGTCCACGCGCACGTTTATAGGCGTTGAAAAAATCACGTTGCCGCTTTCAAACTTTGCGGATATGGAGTTGTCCATATTCACAAAAACGTCGAGGTTGCGCACCTTGTCGAAAGTGGGGGCAATCAAAAGCAGAGCCGCAAGCATAATTGCAATCGTCAAAAAGAAGCCTTTGAAAGATTTTGCAAAGCCTCTGATGATGCCCAATATAAGTCCAAGTGCGATTATTACGAAAAACGCAATATCCGCATACGGTATATCGGCACAAAGTAAGTTGACTGACATATTTGCTCCTTGCGTGCTATGGGTTACGCATGCTCGCGCAAGCGTGTCCGCGCATAAGTTATGATTATAAACATTATAATCAAAAAAGAACGCATATGCAATAAAAAAATGAAAAATGACGATTTTGCGAAAACGTCAAAGGTTGATTTTTGTCAAAAAGCAAATGTGAAACCTTGACTTAATTTCGGTCATCCTATTGCGCATTTCAACATAATAGCGATTTCATCTGCCATTTTTTCAACGTAAAGTGGCGATACTGTCATAAGTTGCATCAGAGCGTCGCCGTGTTTTTGTGCCACTATACCCAAAACACCCACGTCCCCGAATCTCTCGGATTTTCCCGTTACGCCCGAGGGGCAAACGCCGTCGTCGCGCAGCACGATTTGTCCAACTTTGTCCTTGTTTCCAAGGGAGGCGTCCACTGCAACGAGCAGTGCGTTTTCGTGTGCGGACTTGACGAAAGACATCCACTCTTTCATATTTTTGCCGTTGATTTGCGCCTCGTCGGTGCCGTACACAAACGCGCCGATGTTGTATTTTTTCGTAAGCAGCGTTCCGACCAAAGGGCCGAGAGAGTCACCCGAAATGGCGTTTGTGCCGAAACACACGATCACCACATCGCGCTCGTTTTTGTCGATCGCGGCTTCGAACATCTTTGCGACAAAGGGCGCAAGGGGATGAATATCGGTGCTGTTTCGGGCAATTTGTTCTGTGGTTGCGACAATGCTTTTTTCGTTCAAAACTTCCTTTTTCATTCAATGATTATGGACTGATTTTCGAGAATATAAACGAGGGGAAAACAATAAAAAAGCCGCGCTTTTTTTGCACGGTTTTTCAGCAAGTTTTGCAGTTTGTACGCTTTGTCAATTCACGTCGCAAGCAACGTCTTGCAAAACGTTTTCGTCAACGCACTCCGCCGTATCGAGTTCTCTACGATAGGGCGCATCGAACTTGTACGTCTTTTTAAACAAGGTTTTGGAATCGAGGATTTTGTATGCATACGCAAGTGTATCAAAGCTCTTTTTGCTTGCAAGCCGCCAAATTCCAAGCACGAGCGCAACAAGCACAATCGCAATACCCATGCCTATCAACGCGCCTATAAAGTCTATCAAAACGTCCGTAATCGTGCAAAATCTTCCGGGAGTGAAATACTGTATGCCCTCGCTTATCCCTGCGTACACGAAGGCAAGCGGCGCACTGAATAAGGCGCACCCCCACTTGCGCTTGCAAAGCAAAAACAACGTGCCGAAAATGCCGAATCCGAGCAAGGCGGAAAGCCCTCCGTGTCCCATAAACTTGCGCACCATTTCGTAGGTGTTTGAAAAAAGTTTTACGTCTATGTTTTTTTCTACGGACAGTGTCGGATCGAGGGTACTGGTGCAGCGTATCACCACTTTACCGTACGTCTTTGCCACAAGCACTCCGTTTTGCGTTATGGTTGCGTTTCCGCTGACAACTTCCCACTTGACGTCCTTTTCGTAGTATTGCGGCATATGTTTTGCGCTGTATTGCGTCGAAGTGTGCGGCGTGATGACGTCTGCGCCTGCAAGTCGCAGTTCGGTGGGCGGAATTTTGGTGATATTTACGGTTACGGATGCCGAAACGGCAGGATTGTATCTTGACGTATATGTCAACGTCACGGGTTTTACGCCCATTACGTTGAAGTTGTTGTAACTGACGCGCACAACGGATTTCTTGCTCGAAGTGACCACAAAGTCCCAAGGCGCGCCGGCAGGCTCAACGCGGTCTATGAGGTCGTAAACGGACTGAGCCTTCTCGGAGCCGTGCACAAGGGTGGGATTGTCTTTGAAAACGATTTTTTCGGGCATTATGAAGTCGGGATTTTCTTTGACGGTGATTTGCGTTGAAATCTGTTTTCCGCTCTCGAAAGTTGCCGTTATCGTGGCAGTGCCTGCGCTCACGCCGCTGACGTAGCCGCCCGATGCAAGCGCAACGCTCTCGTCTGACGACGAATAAGACGCGGATACGGGGGATAGCGTGTTGTCACTCAACCTCACACCCTTCGTAGTGCCGGCTTTTATCGAGGACGGCAAGGCTATCGTCGGTTCGACTTCGTCGGGATTAGGCCCGTAACAGCCGACGCTAACCCAATTGTAAATGGATGGATTGCTTTTGAGATATACGTAGATTTTAGACCAACCCCAAGAGTGAAAAGTCACAAGTCCGTTTTCGTCCACCGTTGAGTATTCGGGGTGGTCGGACACAAAATACACGTCTTTGTCAAGCGTGTTTTTAGGAAGGAAAGAAACGGTCAGTTGTTCTTGTTGCCCTGCAAAATAAATCTTGTTTCCGGGGCGGTTGAGAATCACGTTTTGCGTGACCACTTTCGCATTGAATTTGGAAGACAGGTTAAATATCGAATCCACCTTGTCGGACACGATCTGCGTGCTTTGACCGCTTTCGTTGCCGGGCGTTGCCGACGCAATCCAAAGCGCGCCCCACAGCACGATTGTGCAACAAAGCGCAATCGTCGCCAACACTTTGAGTCCGATCAAGTATTTTCTGTCCTTGACAAGCATATCCGCTCTCCCAAAACGAACTATGGCAATATTATAACAAAAAACATGTGTTTTTTGCAACAGTTTTAAGGGGCACTTATACACTGAATATGCTCATTCAAAGACGGATTTCGAGCCGCAGCGGCGGCGAGCCTTGGAGCGCCGAGCTTTCGTCGCACACAAGCGCCTTTTGCTTCAACCACAACAAGTTGCAGTTGTTCGCCTTGGTTCTTTGTGCTCCTCTTCCCACACGGCAAAAAACTTCACTTTCATCTTTGATATACAAGCACAAGTTCGCTTGTTTTTGCCGAGCGGGAGTCCTTGTGTGCGTAGTACAAGCGACTGCGCCGTGTTGTTGGCCACGCCTGGCGCACAAAGCGCAGTGGCATAATGAGTGAACGATACTTATCTATGCGAGTGCCGATTGTCTCCCCCACGAACTACGATTGCTTTTGTAGAGAATTGTCCCCTATTTGAGTGGTGGGAGAAAAGCCCGGAAGGGAAAGAGGGGGCAAATATAATTTTAAAGTACGCGATGTACTCTCTTGTAGAGAAAGAACCATTGTATAAAATCTTTATCTTTGCGCATGCTAGCTCAAAAGGAGGTGTGATATGGAAGACAAAAACCTTGTCAAAAGAGTTGCCGAACTCGGCAATATGAACGTCATGATATTGTTCCTTTTGGTTGCGTTTATCGCATTGTCGGTGGGGCTTGCGTTTTTCTTTCTCGTGTCGGGAGCGGTTGGCTACGGCATAGGCATAACAATGTTTGTTGTGGCAGGCTTGCTCTTTGTCTTGGGCGAAATCAACTATTTTTCCAAGAAGAAGAAAATCCAAATCGAATGATCAAACTCAACAGCAACAAAAAAGCAGCCCTCGAAGCGAGGACTGCTTTTTGTTGTTGATTGAAAATCAAGCGGCGTTCCAACTTGTACCGTTGTAGGTGTATGTTTTGCCAACCTCACCGTTTACGGTTGTGGAGTCTGCGTTTTTGAAAGTTGCTGTTTTTTGGATGCTTGCCGTTTCGACATAGACTGCTTGAAGTTTATCAAAGAATGATGTACCTTTTGCTTTTCCATAGCCTTCGGATGACGTGATATTGATCGAGCATCCGCTATTCAATGCAACTGAGCCGTTTGCATTGCCGATTATAGCACCGGCAATTGCCCCACCGGATTTTACGTTAACAGTGCCGCCTACGACGATTTGTGCGTCACCTTTGTTATTCGGATAATAGTAACCGACACCGCCGCCGGCTTCGTCATTCCAAGAGTTATCGTATGCGATTATTTTTCCACCGCTTTCAATATTAAGAGTTGCGCCTGTTGCGATATTAATAGAAGATCCCGGCAATAATTTATAACCGTATTTTACGGTTGCAGTACCGGAAATTACATTGATATTTTGCAAATAGGTCAACGGGAATAGAACTTTTGACGTATCAACTGTTGCCGACAAAATTGATACGCTGATCTTCATGGTCAAGCTTCCGCCTGTTATATCGCCATAGACGTTGAGAGTTGTAGTGCCTGCATTATATGTCTTTTCAATTCGTCCGCTTGTCAAATTCAAAAGAGCTTTTGAAGAAGCAATGATTGTAACTTTGCTTGTTTTGTGTTCTTTGTTATGATCAATCCAAAGTCCGCAATATCCCTTGACGGTTGAGCCGCTATAAATGGTTGAGTGACATTGAACGTTTGGCATCTCATAACGGCTGAACGGTGCAATATTGCCTTTGTTGTAAGATCCTACCGTCGATGTTCCGCCTCTAAAATCATGCACAACAAACGGCGAATAAAGGGTAGAACCGCTTTCGAAGATAGCAGAGCCTGTGCCTTTAATATAACCTCTTGTATCGAGCGTTGCCCCGGATTTAAAGGTTATAGTGCTGTTTTGGTCGACGATGATTTGGCTGTGTTTATTTGACGTGTGACCACTAAGCCCTTGTCCTCTTCTTCCCAAAATACCTTGCACCAAGATATTACCGTTCACAATGATGTTGACATTTGAAATAACGGTCAATTTGTGTTCGATGTATTCCGAGGAATTATCGACAAAGCCGTTAACTCCGTCCGTGCTGTTCTCGGTGACATATGTTGGCGTACCTATCTTTGTCGAGCTATCCAAACTTGACGGCAAAATCAAGGTTACGCCGCTGGGGATCGTAAGGTTGCTTGCGACAAACGCGTTGCCTGCCAAGGTCACCGTGCCGCCTTTTGTAACCGCGTCTTCAACGGTGTATTTGACGCCGTTCACTTCCGCAGCTTTCACTTTGAGGGTGGGGTTGATGACTTCCGCTTTGTAGTTGGCGGTTTCGGTTATGGACACGGCAAGGGTGTACACGCCGCCGTCCTTGATTTCCGTCACGCCGGACGGAGCCGCGATTGCAACCGAGATGACAAAACCGTTGTCCGTGTTGTCGGATTTTATCATTGCTTTCACGGTGTCAAACGAAATTGCGCTTCCGCTCCAATCGTATTCGAGCGTGCCGTCCAAGCGGAGATTGGGGCTTGCCTTTGCAAGTTTAATTTTGACTTTTGCGCCCTTGAAAACGTTGTAGTTGGTGCTGTCTTGGCAGAAAGTCACGTCATAGCCGTCCGTATTGTCGCAAGTGGGAACGATTGACACATTTGCCCACGCAAAGCCCGTTGAGAGTTTGTACGCGTCGAGGGAAGTGTGGGGATTGTACGTGCCTTTCAAATCGTTCTTTGCTATCTCTGCGTTGACAAAGTCCGCAGAGTAGTCCGCTTTGTTGACGGTGAGCCAACTTTGAGCTCCCGAAACATCGAAATCGGCATGCTCGCCCGTGGCGCGGATTTCGTACAGTCCGACGACATCGCCTTGTTTATAGTCGCACGTGACGGAGATGACGATTTCACTCGTTTTGTCTTTTGCATATTGATTGAGAGTATCGTCGTAGGTGACGTGACAACCCGTCGAGGAGGGCGTAAACGCTTGTCCGTACACGGTGCTTTGGTCGGCAAGTCCTTCCAATCTCACGGCTGCTTTTTCAACGTACAAGAACGGATTGTCATACGAAATCGTATAGTTGTCCGCAGACAGTCCGCTCATGGAGATTGCAAACGAACCTGCGTGTTTTTGGGTGAGATAGTCGCATGCAAAGGCAAGCGTGCCTTGTAAGGCGGATGCGTCGTCACCGTTTACGAAACCGCGATAATTCGCAACGAGATTTGCGTCTTCACCAAACACGATATGCAACGAAGTTGTGTCGATACCGACGTTTAACTTTGCTTTTTGCACTTTTAAAGTGCCGTTTGTGACGGAATCCGCCGACAAATCGTATCTTTGCGCCATTTTGTCGGACATTGTGATTTTCACTTCGTACGAGCCTGCGCCGAGGATTGTCGGGACGGGCTTACAAACGTCGCCCGTCTTATATTCGATGTCGAAATGCTTTGCGTCGTTTGCAAGCAATCCGACGTTCGTATATGTGATTTCGATTTCCTCTCCGTAGGTTGCAAACAGACTGCTTTCGACGAGCGTCAGCGTAAGCGCGCGCTTTTCTACGACAAGTTTAACCTTGCTTGCGTCAACGGTGTAGTTGGCGTTCGACGAGGTTGCAAACACCTCGTATTCGTTTGCGAATTCGCCTTTGATATAAGACGTGGAAAGAGAGATAAAGTCAAGCGTTATGCTCACCGAGTCCGACGTGAAGCCCACAAGTTCGGGGCAATTCTCGCCGTAGGTTACGGAGTAGGTTTTTGCATCGAGCACGACTTTCTTTGCGCCGACGGTAAGAGTGCCGTTTACGCTTGCAAAGTCGTAATTTTTGTGCGTTGCGGTTGCCGTCACGGCGTATGTGCCTTTGTCGTTGCCGACTTCATAGTTGCATTTGATCGTCGTCACGACGTTTGCTATATCCTTGTCCAAAACGCCGTCAAGCGTGAATGCGCTTTGGCTGAGCGTGAAGTCGTCGCCGAAAATCGCCGTTTGATTTTGAGCGGTTACGGTCGCTTGCTTCTTTGCGATTTTCACCGTGAATTTTCCCTCGTAGGGCGTTGCGCCCTCTTTGGTCAATCTGAAAGACACGACATATTCGCCTGCGTCGACAAAGGACGGTCTGTCCGTTTGCTCTATGCCGTTCACGATATACGTGACGCGCGTGCCGTCCTCGACTTCAACGTACACCTCGTGCGCGTTGCCGTCGTAAACCTGATTCGTGAGGTTGCGCACGGTGTGAGCTATCGTGATTTCTTTGATTTCGACGGTAAGACGGTAGGTTACGACATAGCAATCTTCGACGTTTTCGCCGTCTTTGTTGACGATAGACAGGGGAGTTGCAAACTCGAAATCTTCACCGAGCGCACCGTTTGCAACGTAGATTGCGATGTTGCCGCTCGTTGTTTGGATGCTACCGCCGAACACGTCGCTCTCAAACGCGCCTTTTGCGTGTCCTGCCACGTCGAAACTTGCCTTTGCTCCGTCGTTGAACGCAAAGTTGTGATCTTCGTGCTCGATAACTACGGCGCGCTTCGTCACCGTGAGAGTGCCGTTCGCTAGGGTATATTCATAATTTCCGTTGTCGGCAATCGTCGGGGAAATCGTGTACGTTCCAACCTTTGCGCCTTGTTTGTAGGAGCATGATAATGTGATTGTAGGCACGTCGCTTTCGACAAAGTGCGTGTCCGTCGTGTAGGTGAAAGTCGGTGCTGCGTTTCCGTAAACTACGTTTGCGTTTTGCGCCGTCAAAGCAATATGCTTTTTCTCAACGGTGAGATATGCGTCGTCCGAGTTGACGTTGACTATATAGTTTGCGTTCTTTTTGGCGTCCGAAGCCTCGGGCATGTTTGCGGAAATCGGATAACGTCCGACGCCGCTGCCTGGTTTGTAGTAGCTACAGGAGAGGGTGTATTCGATTTCGTCGTTGCCGTACAAGTCGTCTATCGTTGCCGTAAACGAGGGCGCAACATCACCGAAAATCACGCTCTTACCCTCGATTGTGAGAGTTGCGGTTTTCTTTTCTACAACCAGTTCGCTCGTGTTGGGTGACGTGTACGTGTTCAAATAGTAGTTTTTGCTTGCCGAATCCGTAAGCGTTGCATCGATTTGATATTTTCCGATGCCGTTGCCTTGAGAATAGTTTGTTTCAAGCGCAATCACGTCTTTTATATCGTCGCCTGCAAACAAGCCGTTTGCTGTGACGATTGAATAGTCGGATACGAAAGCGTCACCGTATGTGATTGTTTTGTCTTTCATCTCGATTACGAGAGTGGCGCGATTTACGGTGAGCTTGCAATTGGTGATCGTCAATTCGACGTTGGGATTTTCTTCCGCGGTTGCCTTGATATCGTAAGTTCCCGCCGAATTGCCGGCTTTGTATTCGCAAGAAAGCGCAAACTTTATTTCTTGACCGAGAACGTAGGTTACGTCTTGGGTTTTTGTAAACTCTTCGCCGTAGGTTACAAAATATTGTTTTCCGTCAAGAGTTTGTTTTGCCTTGTTTATCGTGACGGTGAAGCTGCCTTCTTCGGTCTTGTAGTGTTGACGAGAAATTTGGAAATATACGGTGTACACGCCTGCGTAGACGAGCGTAGGAACGTCTGCGCTCCAAGCCTCGTCGTCGCTGTTTGAGGTTTTGTAAAGAACTTTGCAGTTTTCCGTGTTTACCGCAACGCCTTCGATTTTGGGCATCGGAAGGTTGTAAGTAAGCTCGATGTCGCTCGGTTGCGTATATACGATGGCCGCAGGGGTGATAGTCGCAACGACGTTTGCGGTCAACTCGTAATTTGAAGAAACGACGTTGCCGTCCTTGTCAACAACCGTGAGCGACACCGGCACCGATTCGTTTTCGTACGTGGCGGGGACGTTGCCCTTCGTTTCGACTTTGAGCGTTGCCGTATCGCCGTCCAAAAGTCCGTTTATCGACTCGTTTGAAAGGGTGGCGGAAAGGGGTGTTCCGTCGTATGCCTTTTCAAACGCAACGGAATCTTTTATAGTCAAAGCTTTTTTGTCGACGTTGATCGTTGCCGTTATCGCGCCGTTTTCACCGATGATATTGTAGTTGCTTGCAACAAGTCCGCTTAGCGTAATCGCATACGCGCCAACGCCCGAACCTTTAGAGTACGTGGTTGAAACCGTTGCGTTGCTCTTGTTTACGACGCTCTCGTTTTCGCCGTACTTAAAGCCGTTGAAGCGAAGCGTGTATTCGGGCAAATCTTGACCGTAAACGACGTTTATGTCGTCGATTATTGCGGTTAAAGTTGCTTTTTCGACTTTTATCGTTGCATAAGCGGTTGCCGACACGGATGTATAACCGTCTTTTGAAGCGGTGACTTTGACGCTTATTCGCTTATCGCCTGCCTGCACGTTTTCGATTGCGCAAGCGGTGTTGTCTTGTGTGCTTGCAAGAGCGTTGCCGTTTTCGTCAAACCACTCGTAAACGTAGGTTATGCCGCTCGGCGCGACGTCCTTATTAATGCTTGCGTTGCAAACGTCGCCGTAAACGAAAGAGGTTTTGTCTTGCGGATACAGCACGTTGATTTCGGGTGCAGACGGAGATTGAAGAGCGTACGTTGCGGTGTAAGTTACGTCTTTTGCGTATTTTGCGTCCGATTCGATTTCCTTGCCGTTTTCGTCAACCCATTTCGCAAAAACGAAGCCCGTCGGGATTTTGTCCTCGTATTCGTTCGTTTGCGGCAAAACGATAGTGTTGCCGGCTTTTCCGCTTGCGGTCTTGACGACGTTGCCCTCGACTACGAAATTGACGGTGTAAGTGGTTTCTTTAAATGTGGTATTCGCATAGATTGCAAGGTCGCTCGTTACGTTTGAAAAATCGCCGTTCCAGCTGACGAAGATCTCGTTTTCTTCAAGGCAATCCGCAATTCTTTCTTCGGTGGGCGCAACCGCGGCTTTTCCGTATTCGACGGTCGTGGTTTTGACAAGGGTATCACCGACGTAGAAGCTGACGGAGAACGTCTTGATTTTCCATTGAGCATAAAGAGTCGTGCCGAGTCGGATTTTGGACGGATCGAGAGGTTCGTTGCCGTCCTTATCCATCGTCCAACCCGCAAAATCGTATCCCACGCGCGCATTGGGCACGTAAGTTATATTTTTGGGATCGACGGATTCGGCATGGATTTCGCTTCCGTCGTTGGCGTCGAATCCGATTAGCACCTTCGCCCCTTGCGATTGCGAGTCTTTGTTGCACGCAACGAATACGCTTGCGCAGATCAGAGCAATCACCACTGCCAACAAAACAGCGGTTATTTTTGTTTTTTTGTTCATTTTTACCTCCTCTTTCCCCAAAGAATAGGTCTTGAGTAGCCTCGCTTGCAAAGCAATCCTATCTTATACTTTGCAATCGTATCGGCATGCAAACGAGCATATTGCCGATAAGTTGTCTTTTGGTTGATTTCTATATAAATGCTTACTATTTCGTATTTTTTGTTTTATTAATAGTGATTGCTTGCCGCGTTGAATTTGCTCGATGCGTCAAACATGACGAAGCGGAAGTTTTCGCCTCCTGCCGCCTTTGGCAACATTTCTCCTTGCATTTTGAGGTTTGAATCGCTAGAGTCTTTCAACACGCCTATGTTGACAAGATATTGTTTCATACTCTCGAACGTGTATTCGCTCGTGTCGAGGACGGAATAGTTTTTGCCGCCGCCGTAGAATGCGATGCCGCCGTGCACGTATTCTTTGCCTGCAAGACGGGATATGATATTTTCGTAGCCTGCTTTTTTGCACACCTCTTTGAGCATTTCGGGGATGTTGAGTTCAAGCCAGGCAAGGCCTTGTTGGTCGGATTTGAGGTTGACTTCTATAAGGGTGGAGCTGTCCACTTGCGCAAGCTCTTTCCAGTCGTCCAAAATTACGTTTCCCACAAGGCGCAGACGTGCGGGATAGCTTGTTGCCGCAAGCCCGTCCCAGCCGTTGAGATAGTTCAATCCCATCGTCGGCATATCCAGCATTGCGCCCGAGAAGTGACTTTCCATACCCACCGAGAAAAGACCGCTCGTGGACAACACACTGTCTTTGAGGGTTACGTCGGTGAGAATATAGTTGTTTGCGAAATAATCGTCGTTTGCGTATTCGTCGCACGCAGAGGTGTTGTGCTTGTCGTACGCTTTGCCGCTTGCGTCGGTGAAGGATGGCGCAAGATTGGCGGCGTTTCCTCTCAAATATCTGTTCGTGCCGACTTTGAGGATAAATTCTCTTGCGGTGTGCAATCTGCAACCGTCTATTGTTACGCGTATGCGTTCTTTTTGAGCGTTGACGGTGCCGGTTGCGTCAATCGAGCTTCTTCCGAACACTCTCATTGCGGTACGCCCGTTTTTGATACGGCAGTTGCGCACCGTCGCATCGCACATAACTTCGAGCGTAGTACCTTTTTCGTTGAGAAGAGTAAGTTCGAGTTTGCTGTTGCCGTCGTCGTCTACGGTGTAGAGCGAATCGTCGTCGCAGCCCGCAAGAGTCAGATTGTCAAGCACGATTCCGTTTTTGCGCACGAGGAAGGATATATTGTCTTGCGCCTTGACGGACGCAACGTCTATGCCGCCCATATTTGCCGCAACGAAGTTGAGCGGACCTTTGAAGAGCGCGTATGCAGGCACGGTGTCCGTAAGCGCGCCTCTCAAATTGGTGATATACTCCGCGCTTATAAAGTGTCCGTTGCCGAATACGTCGTTTTCAAACTCGAAACACACGTACACGTCGGGTTGTTCTTGTCCGAGGTTCGTGTAGTACTTATAATCGCTCGTTGTCTTTATCTTTTTGACGTGCGAGAGCAATTTTTGCGTGGTTTCCGTTTCGGAGTAGAGCGGGTTGCCCTGTTCGTCGGTAAGTTTTTCGCCGAGGTAAATATCCTCTTGCAAAACGATTTGTTTGCCGAGAGCGGTTGCTTTTTTCAGTTCGTCGTAATCTTTTACATACGTGCCGTTCACCGCATTGAAAGTGAATGACGCCGGTTTCACGCCGAAGCGTTCGCCGTAAATCCACTCCGCCGTTACGGTGACTTCACCGGTGTCTTTGACGATGAATTTTACGCCGTTCGCCGTCGTGTCGACCGAAAGAACGGAATCGTTCGAGGACTTGAAAACTATGTTTTCAAACGGATATGCGATTTCTTCTTGCGACGTATCTTTGCCCAACACGTTGTTGAAGAGTTTGGTGATATATTCCGCGGATACGATACTGCCGTTTTCGAACTTTTGGTTTGCGATTGCAAGTTTGCCGAGTCCGTGCGAGGCGGCGGTTTCGTTGAACATGATGGAAGTGTACGGCTTTGTGACGATAAGGTTTCTCGTTATCGTTCCGCTCGATTTCACCGCGCCGTTTTCAATCTTTTGCCAATCGATATGCAATTTGGTTTTTCCGCTTGCGATTGCCGATATGAAGCAGTATTTGCCCGATTGTTCGCCTATTTGAGCAACCGTTTCGTCGGCTATGCGCCAGCTGAAACTCAAATCGTCGTCGGGGTCGGAAGACACGGAGAATTGAGTCGTCGTTTCGTCGAGCAACACAAGGTCGGCGTTGCCGTCCGAGTTTCCGAACGAGTACACCGAAAACGCGTAGTCGGCAAAGGACAGTTTGAAATAGTAGACGGAAGACGAGTTGATTCTTATCGTGTACAGCAAACCTTCTATGGGGGAGTTGACCGCTTCCGACAAAGCGACGTCGATTGCGTACGCGCTGTCGCTTGCTCCGCTCAATTTGCGCACCGTATATTCCGCGTCTTTTGCGCCGGATATGCGAATATCGTTGGATTCCGCGTCTTTGCTGTCTATATACAGCGTAAAACTCGTCGTGCCCAAGGGCGCGGTTACGGTTGCGGTATCGTTTTTGTTTTTCGATGCTTCCCGACCGTTTATCATCACTTCGCCCGAGCGCGATACGTTCAGTTTTATCGTCTTTTCCACGTCGTTGCCGAAAGCGTCTTTGACGATTATCGACACTATGCCGTCCGTTTCGAAGTGAGCGTTGATTTTGCCGCTGACTTCGTTGATTTTGATTGCATCGCCGTTTGCCGTCTTGTACGTTGCGCGCACGTTGGTTGCGGTTGAGGGATAAAAATCTCCCGACAAAACGTAAGAACCGGCGGTGATATCCGCTTTGAAATCCGTGTCGTCGCCATCGAGCAGGGTGATAGCGTTGCCTGCATTGTCCAATAGCACGGGCTTGTAGGACAAAACGCCGCTCGAACCCACGTTAAACACGACGCTGTCGCTGTATCCGCCGTCGTCGCTGGTGAAGGTGAGTTTTGCAACGCCCACGTCGTGAAGCGCAAACGAGCCGTCATCTTCCAGAGTGACGATACTGCTTTCTTCGCCGGTGTTTGCGTCGGTGACTTTGAGGGAATATTTTTTGTTTTTAGCCATGTACGGCAACACCTCTACGCCGAGGTCTTGCTCGTACATCTTGTTTTGATAGTTTGCAAGGTCGAAAGAGAACACGCCCACACCCTTGTTGTTGATGACAAGTCCGTTTGCAGGGATGTCCGCAGATACGCTCGCCACCGAAGTTATGGCAAAAAGCGCAATCAAAAACACGAGGGGAAGAACGATTATGAGTGCGGTTACTATCTTTTTCATATCAGTCCTCCATATCCAGATTGTCGTATGCGCTTGACAGTTTCGCAAAGAAATATCCCAGCGCCGCCCCGAGAAGAACAAGGGGAATGCATATCGCTATCGTATAATCCGCCCATTTGGGAAGGGGAGAAGTCGCTCCGCCGTTGAGAAGGGGGATAAAGAACGACGCCAGCAGGGAAAAGCCCACGACGAAACTTGCAACTAGTCCTATTGCGATGATGGAGGAAACCGTCGAGTTGGATTCCTTGATTTCACCGTCGTCGGTTTTTGCAAAGTGGGGATGTCTTAAATCCAGCTTTGTTGCTACAATGATTTGCGCCAGAGCGTACAGCGACGCCGCAACAAACGTGATTGCCGCGTCCGCTCCCTTTTCAAGCCCGGTTGCGCCGAACACTATGCATGCAATCGCAACGCTTACTTCCGCAACGACGGAGCAGAAAGTAATTTTCGAGCCGAGAATGTACGAGGGCGAGAAAGGCAAAATCTTTTGCGTCATGGACATATATCCGTCGCGCGAGATGTTCGTGGAGCAGAAAGTGTTTGTAAGAGTCGAGTACAATATCACGATAAACGTGCATATCTCGAAACTTACGTCCGCTTTGCCCACAAGCCCTGCCAGCATACTCACCGAGATGTTTGCCGAGTAGTACGCCATAACGGGCATAACCGCCGCCGTGGTGAAGTACATATAGGCGTAGTTCGGAGTGCGCATGACAAGCAAAAACTCTTTTGCGAGCAACGAGCCGAAGCGAGAGGTGTCCACAAATCGCACTTTGCGCGTATGTGCGTGCGGCACGTGAATAGCAAGCCCGGAGTGCGACACTTTTATGAATATCGCGCGCACGACGAGCAGACATATTGCCGCAAAAGCCACTATAAACGCCGCCAAAATGCCGAGATTTTTGCCCAAATCTCGTGCAAGCATAACGTTTGCAAACAGGTTGGCGGGGTAGTCGTATTTTGTGAACGAAAGGATAAACCTCATCGTTTTGTCGCCGAACAGCGACGTGATTTTTCCGCTTGAAATCAAGTCTTGCGCAAATTTAAAAACGTAGGAGTACAGCCAGCAAAACAGTGCCATACCTGCCGTCATCACTATGAAAACGAAGATATAGTGCGAGTTGACAAGGCGTTTGAGATAGTAGTAGGGAAGCACCACGATTGACGCGATACCGAGCGGAATTATCGGCAAAAGCAGAGCAACCGCAAAGGTCATTATGCCGTTGTATGCGTTCAGCGTGTCCGTCGTGCAAAGGAAAGTGAAATTCAGCGTAGGCACGCAGACGAGAGCCAACACCGCTTGTTTCAAATATACCGCAGTGAGTTTTGAAAGGAAAATCTCGCTGCTTGAAAACGGCATGGATATGAGGATTGACAAATCGCTGTTTTCAAAAAGCGCGTGGCAGAGCGCGGTTACGCCGTTTATCACAAACACTACGACAAGCACGAAATAGCCCATAGACATAATTTCGTATTGTCTTGCGGCGATGTCGGGGACGCGGTTGATTTTGATTTGCGTGTAGGTTGATATAAATCTTGAAAAGACAAAGACGAATATCGCAACCATCGCACCCGTAAGCAGCAACATCAAAAGTGCGCTTGTGAGGTCGGGCAAACGTTTTTTGGAACGCTTGGCGGGAAACGCGTCAAGCAACTGCTTTTTCAAAAGGAGAGCGTAGTTTCTCATTTTGCCGCCTTTGCCGTGCGCGAGAGGAAGTACTCTTCCAGGTCGATGTCGGGATGTTCGCATTCGAATTGTTCGAAATAGAAATCGTCCGTTTTTACGCCGTTTTGAATGATGACGGCTCTGTCGCAAAGTTTTTGCACGGAGTTGATGTTGTGAGAGGAGAAGAGAATACAGTTGCCTTGTTTTGCGTATTCCTTCATAAATTTGCTCACTCTTTGCGAGGTAAGGGGGTCGAGGCCGATCATTGGCTCGTCCATAATCCAAAGTTTGGGGTTGTGGATAAGGCTGCCCATCATGCAGATTTTTTGGCGCATGCCGTGCGAATAGTCGTTGATGGTGTCGAAAATTCTGTCGCCGAGTTGAAACACGTCTTCGAGTTCCGCAAGGCGTGCTTTTCTGTCGGCAACGCTCACGCCGTATGCGTTCGCCATAAAGTCAACGTATTGTATGCCGGTGAGTTTGACAAAAACGTCGTGCTTATCGCTGACGTATCCGAAAGTTCTTTTTGCTTTGACGGGTTCTTTTGCGATGTCGAAACCGTTTATGACGATTTCGCCTTTGGAATAGGGCAATATCCCCGTGATGCATTTCAAAGTCGTGGATTTACCCGCGCCGTTGTGTCCCAAAAGACCGACTATCTCGCCGGGATAGCAGACAACGTTCAAATCGTCCACCGCAGGTTTTTGAGCCGCATGGTATTGTTTTGTCAAATGCTTGATTTCCAGACAAGGCGGAAGGTGTTGTTCGCAATTCATAGTTTTGATCTCCCCTGTTCATATTAACATGTTGCGTGCATGTGCGTGTAAGCGCAAATATATATAGTTTGTATTATATATATCAAACAAAATTCTATTCTGTCAAACTTAATTGCTAGGGAAAATAATCTTAAGAAAACCTTAATATTTGACAAAATCCCCGAAAAATCCGCTAAAACAGCGGATTTTTGCAATGTTTTAAACATACAAAAAGTTAAATAATCAACAAAATAATCGACAAATATGCAAATAAGTCTATTATTTTCGACATATACCGCCGTTTTTGTATTCGAGGCGTCGAATTTGCGTTTTTTCGTGCGAAAATGTCTTTTGCTTTTTATGATTTAATTTTTGTTTTGAATTGTAGTGTTTTCGCATAACTAGGCTTTTATATATCAAAAATAGCATTATAAATACTCGATTTTGCAATTATACTGTAAAAACATGAAACTATTTTGCACCGACGTTTTATTGCGTTTGTGCTTGTTGTTTTATTGTGATAAATTCGCTTGCGCACACGGTTTTCCCAATGCAGTGATGACGCATTGAGCACCGATTGTTTGCGCGCGAAACGCATTTTTTGTAAAAGACGCAACGTTTTTTATGCAACGTCGATTTTTAAATCTGTTGACAAATCCTTAAAAATTGCTCTTCGTTTAATGAGATTTTAATAGTTGTTTTTTAACATTTAAGCATACTAACTCAAAAGGCGCAACGGCAAGGGACGCAAAATTCTCTTGTTGCATTGACTTTTTCGTATTTAATTTTTATAATATGTAGAACATAATATATGATTATTGCGGAATCGTCGCCCCGCGTCGATTTCAGGAGGATAGATGAAACCAACCACAAGACGCACACTCATCATCGTCGGCGTGATACTTCTTGTCATCATCGCTTTCGTCATAGCGTATGAGCTTACAAGACCCACCGAGATCAACTATCAAGGCACGGACGACAGCTTTGTCGGCATGCTTGAAAGAGGTGAAATTCAATCGATTTACATCGAGGGCAATTACACCGCCAAGATACAAAAGAGAGGGGACAAGGGCTACGGCTACTTTGTCAACACCCAAGGCAGAGTCGCATTTTCGGATATAATAAAAGACTATTCCGAGGCAGGCAAACTTGACGGCGTCGTCGTCAGATACGACGATCCTTCAAGCGGCTCGCTCGTGTCCAGCATCCTCGTTCCGCTCATTCTTTACGCCGCGCTTTTCGGCATCTTTATGGTGGTGTTGAGAAAGAGTGCCGGCGCGCAAGGTCAGGCACTCAACTTCGGCAAGACCAAAGCAAACCAAGTGCGCGACATCAAGGTCAGATTCAACGACGTTGCGGGTGCAGAGGAAGAAAAGCAGGAATTGCAAGAAATCGTGGACTTCCTCAAACACCCCAAAAAATATACGGATATAGGCGCGCGCATACCGCGCGGCGTTCTTCTGGTAGGCCCTCCAGGAACGGGAAAAACGCTCTTTGCAAAAGCGGTTGCGGGCGAGGCGAACGTGCCTTTCTTCTCAATCAGCGGTTCGGACTTCGTTGAGATGTTCGTAGGCGTGGGCGCATCGCGCGTCAGAGATTTGTTCGAGCAAGCGCAAAAGAACATGCCTTGCATCATCTTCATCGACGAAATCGACGCGGTCGGACGTCAAAGAGGCGCGGGCCTGGGCGGCGGCAACGACGAAAGAGAACAAACCCTCAACCAACTCCTCGTTCAGATGGACGGTTTCGAAGCAAGCAGCTCGATTATCGTCATGGCGGCGACCAACCGCGCGGACATTCTCGATCCGGCTCTTATGCGTCCGGGCAGATTCGACAGACAAATCTACGTCAACGTTCCCGACGTCAAGGGCAGAGAGGAAATCTTCAAGGTTCACTCCCGCAACAAACCGCTTGCGTCAGACATCAACTTCAAGTCGCTTGCAAGACTTACGCCGGGCTTCACGGGTGCGGACATCGAAAACATCCTCAACGAGTCTGCGATTTTGGCGGCAAGAGCGGACAGAAAAATTATCACGATGAAAGACATCAGCGAGGCCGTAAACAAAGTTATGGCAGGCCCTGCAAAGAAATCTCGTCTTATCACCGAGTCCGACAAGCGTATCACGGCGTATCACGAGAGCGGACACGCAATCGTTGCAAAACTTATGAAACATTGCGACGACGTGCATGAAGTCAGCATCATTCCTCGCGGTATGGCGGCAGGCTACACCATCACTCTTCCCGAAAACGACGACAACCATATGACCAAAGGCAAACTCCTCGACGACATCGCTATGATGCTCGGCGGAAGAGCGGCGGAGGAAATCGTCATTCAGGATATCTCCACGGGTGCGTCCAACGACATACAAAGAGCGACGCAACTTGCAAGAAAGATGGTCACCGAGTGGGGTATGTCCGATTCTATCGGTAATATGTACCTCGGATCGAGCGAAGAAGTGTTCCTCGGCAGAGATTATCAGACGCACCTCAATTACAGCGAAGAGGTAGCGGCAAAGATTGACGAGGAAGTCAAAACCATCATCGATACGCAATATCAGGTCGCTTTGAATATATTGAAATCAAATCGTCCGATTATGGACGCAATGGTCAAAGCTCTTTATGAGAAAGAAACCATCTATGAGGACGAAATCAACGCATTGTTCGGCGAAGAGTCAACCGGCGAAAGTCTGTTCTCGTCAAAGATAAACAGACCGGAAGGGGAGAATAATTCCTCTCAAACCGAGGTAAAAACCGACGCTAAAAAAGACGACGAAATCGGCAAATAACAAGGCATCGCAATGAAAATTTCCGAGGCAAAAAAGCGCGATTTGCAAGTCATAATGCAAAAAGATCCCGCCGCCACGAGCAGCAGGATCGTAAAACGTACGTACACAGGGTATAAAGCCCTGTGTGCTTATCGTTATGCGCACTTGTTTTGGCAAAAGGGTATGAAGTCGCTCGCACTCTATATAGCGTTCCGCGCAAAAGAGAAAACGGGCATCGATATTCACCCTGCCGCCACGATAGGAAACGGAATTTTCATCGACCACGGCGTAGGGCTCGTTATAGGCGAAACGGCAGAGATAGGCGACAATTGCGTGCTTTATCAAGGCGTAACTCTCGGCGGCACGGGCAAGGAAACGGGCAAGCGACATCCCACTCTCGAAGAGGGCGTAATGGTGTCAGCAGGCGCGAAAGTGCTAGGGCCCGTGCGTATAGGCGAGCACAGCAAAATAGGCGCAGGCAGCGTGGTGCTCAAAGACGTTCCGCCCTATTCGACCGTCGTGGGCGTTCCCGGCAGAGTGGTCAAGCAAGACGGCAAGCGTGTTGCGGATATGGATCAAATCCGTCTTCCCGATCCGATTATGGAAGAGTTCGAGCGGCTCAACAAGCGCGTTTACGAGCTTGAAAAGGCTCTCAACGTGCACTCTTGCAGGTATTCCATAACCGTTGACGAGGACAACGCCACAAACGAAGAAGCCGTGCAAATTCTGTCGCAATCGGAGCAAAACAAATTCCAAGCGGACAAACCGCAGGTATAAAAGGACGACGTTCCTATGAAAATTTACAACACACTCACCAGAAAAAAAGAAGATTTTGTCCCCATTCACGAGGGGCAAGTCAACATGTACGCATGCGGAATCACGGTTTCGGGCGAAGCGCATATAGGTCACGCATATCAGGCACTCATTTACGATATAATCCGCAAGTATTTCGAGAAAATCGGATACAAGGTCAACTATGCGCGCAACTACACCGACGTCGACGACAAAATCATCGCAAAGTCCAAAGAAACGGGCATACCGCCTCTCGAATATGCAAGCATGATGATTGACAAAATCGACAAACTCATGCGCAAGTTCGAGGTTGACGATCCGACGATTTGGCTCAAAGCAACCTGCAATATAGACAATATCATAGATTTCGTGTCCAAGCTCATCGAAAAGGGACACGCCTACGCAACGGATAGGGGCGACGTGTACTTTTCGGTCGAGAGTTTTCCCGGCTACGGCAAACTCAGCGGAAGAAAGCTCGAAGACGCGTACGAAAGCGTGCGTATAGAAAACGAGGAGAACAAGCGCAATCCTCTCGATTTCGCGCTTTGGAAATCCGCAAAAGAAGGTGAAATATACTGGGAATCGCCGTGGGGCAAAGGCAGACCGGGCTGGCATATCGAATGTTCGGCAATGAACAGAGCGGCGTTCGGCGACCAAATAGACGTGCACGGCGGCGGAAGAGATTTGATTTTCCCTCACCACGAAAACGAGATTGCGCAAACGGAAGCTCTCACCGGCAAGCAATTTGCAAAATATTGGATTCACAACGGACTTATCAAAGTCAACGGACAAAAGATGAGCAAGTCGCTGGGCAACAGTCTGCTCCTTTCCGACCTTCTTGACGAGTACAAGCCCGACACAATCAAGTACGCTTTGTTGCAAACCAATTACAGAGGGGATATCAATATCACAAACGAGTTGTTCCCCGACGCAGACAAGCATATGTACGAGTTCTACAAAACGCTCGAAGAGGTGAAAGAGAGCGGACTCGAGTGCGACAAGCAAAGTAAGTGGATTGACGACGGATTCAATCGCGCAATGGACGACGATTTCAATACGGCAAAAGCACTTGCGGATTTGTTCGGCATTTTCAAAGGTATAAGAGCGAAGTTGAGAGCCGGCGATCCCGAAGCGGTTGCCGATGAGAAACAGGTTGTCAAAACCTACAATTTGCTGGGACTTTTCAAGTGCGAGCCCAAGGACTTTATCGCATATTACGAGCAAAAACAAAAGGCGAAAGAGGGCGCGATTCCACAAGAAGTGCTTGACCTCGTCGAGCAAAGAAAAGTCGCAAAAGCAAACAAAGACTGGGCGAGCGCGGACGCGATAAGAGCCAAAATAAACGAGCTCGGATACGTCGTCAAGGACACCAAAGACGGCTCGTTCGCAGAAAAAGCAGAATAAACGCAAAACGACAAAAACAAGGTTTTATATGTGCAAAATAGCGCAATAAAAACCTTGTTTTGCAATATAAAACAAAAAATCAACCATTCTTTGACGGAGAAAAACATATGAAACGTCGCATATTTACAACTCTTGACAACCTTGCAAAGAGAGATATTTTCGACGCAAAGTACGCGCAACTCGAAAAGAGAAGAGAAAACCTTGACAAGCAAATCAGGCGCGAGGAGCGAGAAGCGAAGATCGTGCTTGCAAAAGAAAACGTCGTCGAGTTTACCGCCAAAGCGAAAAAGTACGCAAAGAAGCAAGCAAAGAAAGCGGCATACGACGCAAAGTATCTTTACGTTGCAGGCGGCCATGCAAAAAACGAGTTTTTGGGTTGGCTCACGATATTCAGTTTTCATCGTTCGCACAAGGTGAAAACGACCAGATTCGTCAGATACGACGATGACGACAAGCGTTTGTATCTCGATTTTTACGAGCGCAAAGATAGGGACAGAAACAAAAAAGCGCGCGTTTTCGTCTATATTCACGGCGGAGGTTGGATAGGCGGTTTGCCAGAAACGAGAGAAGCCTACACCACCAAACTATGCGAAAAAACGGGTTATTTCGTGGCAAGTTTGTACTATGGCGAAGCGCCTTTTTACGGACATCCCGAAATGATTCAAAACGTCTACAAGGCGTTTGCCTGGCTTAAAGAACACGCAGACGAATACAACATCGATATGGACAGAATCTTCGTGGGCGGCGAGAGTGCCGGTGCGCATTTGAGCAGTATGGCAGGCGCAATAAGCACAAATCCCGAATACGCGGCGCATTTCGACCTCGACGAGCGTTCAAAAAATCAAAGAATATCCGCGCTTATGCTCAATTGCGGCGTGTACGATTTTCCGAAAGCCGTGCATACCGGCTTCAAGAACATAGGCATTTACACGCAATCCTATTGCAAAGGTACTCCCGTCGAAGAGTGCAGTGAGGAGCTTCAAAAAGAAATTTCGCCTATCAATTGGGTTGCGAAAGATTTTCCGCCGACCTTTGCCATTTCCGCCGAAAACGACAAACTTGCCGTCCTAACGTTCGACCTCGTAAAGAAATTGCAAGACTTGGGTGTAAGTTACGAGCATTATCACGGTGAGGGCAAATGGGCGGTGCATGCCTTCCCTGTGGCGCAATTCCTCACAATATCCAAAGAGGCAATGAAACGCACGATTGCATTTCTCAACTATTTTGAGATAGAGTGAAAAGAAATCGATTAATCAAACCGAAATCGTTTTATAGATATAAAAAATAATGTTTATCACAATAATAAAACGCTAAAAACGCACAAAAAAAGCACGATTTTCGTGCTTTTTTTTGTATGTTTTTATGCCGGTTTACATGCGGTTTTTCGTTCGTTTTTGATTTGGAATTTTCGCTTTCGAACAAAAGCAAATATCACAGCTTGCCGGTGCTGCCGAAGCCGCCTTGTCCGCGATCGGTGTCGCTCAAATCGTCAACTTCTTCGAAGTCCGCAACAAAGCACGGCGCAATCACAAGTTGTGCAACACGCTCTTTGTCGGCAATCGTTTGCGCTTCGTCCGAGTGGTTGTGCAGCGACACGATGATTTCGCCTCTGTAATCGCAATCAATCACGCCAACTTTGTTTGCAGGCGCAAGGGAGCGTTTGGATGCAAGTCCGCTGCGCGCGTAGACAAGTCCGACAAGTCCGTCGGGAATCTCGATTGCAACGCCGGTGTGTATAAACACGGTTTGATGCGGCTCTACGGTTACATTTTTGCCCTCGCAGGCGTACAAATCCGCCCCTGCGGCATAAGGCGTGCCGTATTTCGGAACGATTGCGTTTTCATTCAGTTTTTTGAGTTTTACGGATACGTGTTGCATGTTTTTATCCTTTTAGCATTACGTCGCAAACAAATGCTCCGATTTTTTTGATCACAGATCGATCCAAATTCCCTCGTCTTTGATTTCGGCATGGGGAAGGCTTCGATAGAATCGCCGGGCATCTTCGTTGGAGGCGATTAGACCAATGAGGGTATCTACACCACGCTGTTTTAGTTCCTTTCGCAGGGCGGTCATTAATCCCTGTGCAACACCCCGATGCCGATAGCTTTTGATGACGCAGATCCAGTCAAGATACGCCTTTACGCTGCCGTCAAAGTGGGTGTGAATCAAAGCGCAGTCAATCCGCCCCACCACCTTGCCGTCCAGATAGGCAAGCAAAGAAAGGGAATCGGAAAATGTGGGATTCTCAAAACTCGCCGTCACATCGGCTATGTACTTCTCGTCAATTTCCCATCCCCAGAAGTCCTCCTCAACGCGCAGGTCACGCTCAAATTGAAGCACATCCGGGATGCGTTCTTTGGTGTATTGCTTGATTTCCACGGTTTGGTTACCTCTCGATTATTCATCGTTTTCGGATAAGATATCAATCTGCCATCAAATCCGAGAGGAAAACTCACATTTCAGCCACTTTCACAGGTCTACACCTGCAAAAATTGACTTAAAGATAATTTTCCCTTATTCCCATTCGATTGTCGCCGGGGGTTTGCCCGTCACGTCGTAGCACACTCTGCTTATGCCCTTGACTTCGTTGACGATACGAGACGCCATTTTGGTGAGCAAGTCATAAGGGAGGCGAGTGTACTCAGCAGTCATAAAGTCGGAGGTTGAAACCGCTCTTATGACGACCACATAGCCGTAATTGCGGTAGTCGCCTATGACGCCGACCGATTTAGTGTCCGTGATGACGGCAAAATACTGGTCGGATTTTACGCCGCTTGCGCCGATTTCTTCACGCACTATAGCGTCTGCGTCGCGTAAGACGTCGAGTTTCTCTTTGGTGATTTCGCCGATTGTACGGATTGCAAGTCCCGGACCGGGGAAGGGTTGACGATTGACAAGATAGTCGGGAAGACCGAGCTTTTTGCCTATGACGCGCACTTCGTCTTTAAAGAGTCCGCGCAAAGGTTCGACAAGTCCGGTAAAGGGCAAATCTTTTGGGAGACCGCCGACGTTGTGGTGGCTCTTGATGTTTGCCGAGTTGTTTGCGCCCGATTCGATGACATCGGGATAAATTGTGCCTTGGGCAAGGAAATCATAGCCTTTTTGCGCTTTCGATACTTCGGCAAACGTCTTGACAAACTCCTCGCCGATAATCTTTCTCTTGCGTTCGGGATCGGTTACGCCCGCGATTTTGGAAAGGAACTTTTCGCTTGCGTCAACGACTTCGAGCTTGAGCGGCATATTGGCAAACGCTTCTTTGATTTGTTTTGTTTCGTCCTTGCGCATGAAGCCGTGATCGACGTACACGCAAAGCAGTTGGTCGGGGATAGCCTTGCTTATAAGCGCGGCGACAACCGAACTGTCAACGCCGCCCGAAAGACCGAGGAGAACTTTTTTGTCGCCCACTTTTTCGCGTATGAGCTTGATTTGAGTGTCGATATAGTCGTCCAAAGAGTAGTCGCGTTTTGCTCCGCACACCTTCAAAACGAAGTTTTCAAGCACTTTCATTCCGTTTACGGAGCGTTCTACTTCGGGGTGGAATTGCACGCCGTAAAGTTTTTTATCCTCGTTTGCGATTGCCGCGCACGGACAATCGGACGTTGTTGCGACAACTTTGAACCCGTCGGGAACTTGCGCAACGTAGTCGGTGTGGCTCATGAGCATTTCTTCCTCTTTTCCGAGTCCGTCGAAGATTGCGCAGTCGCCGATAAACACCTTGGTTTGTCCGTATTCGCGCACGGTGCCTTCTTTGACCACTCCGCCAAAGGAATACGCCATATATTGCATGCCGTAGCAAATGCCCAAGATAGGCACACCCAGATCGAACACCGCCTTCGAGCAACGGGGAGAATTTTCAAGATAAACGCTGTTCGGTCCGCCCGTAAAAATGATGCCGATAGGGTCGATTTCTTTGAGTTTTTCCTCTGAAATGCAAGACGGTTCGACGACGGAATACACGTTCATTCTGCGCACGCTGCGCGCGATGAGCTCTTTGTATTGTCCGCCGAAGTCCAAAACGAGAATGGTTTGATTTTTCATATGTTCTCCTAAAAAGGTTTTTTCAACGAATACAGTTCAATTATATCCAATATTCCTTTCAAAGCAAAGCGAAATTCGATTATTTACAACAAAACTGTATATTTAATTATACAAGCATCGACTTTGGTCTTTTTCGGCAAATATTCTGACGACGATTTAACAAATCATTTCGCTTAAAAAACTCGTTCGTGCAACATAAAGACGGAAAGACAAACGGTGATATTTTAAAAATGCGATTTCACAAAAAAGCAAGTTTATATACAAAAAGAGCGTCGATAAAACGCCCTTTTTGCAAATTTAACGTATTTAGAATTTTTCAGCCAATCATTTTGACGGGTGGTTTCCGCCCTTTGCTGCTTTGACGAACGCTGCGAAAATCGGATTTGCGACTTCGGGACGAGAAGTAAATTCGGGATGGAACTGAACGCCCACGAAGAAAGGATGGTCTTTGACTTCGACCGTTTCCACGATGCGACCGTCGGGGGATTTGCCGCTTATCACAAGTCCGCCTTTTTCAAACGCTTCGAGATAATCGGAATTGAATTCGTATCTGTGGCGGTGTCTTTCTTCTATCATGTCGCGATTGCCGTATGCTTCTTTGATTTTCGTGCCGTCTTTGAGTGCGCAGGGGTATGCGCCAAGGCGCATCGTTCCGCCGATTTTCTTGCCTTTCTTGTCGGGCAGAATGTCGATGACGTGGCTACCGCTTTCGGAAAATTCACCGCTGGTTGCGTCTTTTATGCCAAGCACGTCGCGAGCGTATTCGATGACGGTGACTTGCATGCCGAGGCAGATTCCCAAATAAGGTATTTTGTGCGTGCGCGCGTATTTGCAGGTTGCAATCATGCCCTCAACGCCTCTTGTGCCGAAGCCGCCGGGGATGATGATTCCGTCAACGTCTTTAAGTTTTTCTTTGACGTTTTTGTCGGTGACGGTTTCGCTGTCAACCCATTTGAGTTCGATGCCCGTTTTGTTTGCGCCGCCCGCGTGCTTGATTGCCTCGACGAGCGAGATGTACGAGTCGCGAAGGGAAACGTATTTGCCCACGATTGCGATTTTTGTTTTGACGGATTTGATTTTGAGGTCGGCAACTTTCTTTTTCCAATCGGACAAGTCGCATTTTTTTTCGAGCGAGAGCGCGTTTGCAACTGCTTTATAAAGTCCGTTTCGATAGAGCATGACGGGAGCATCGTAAAGGCATTTGACGGTGGTGCTGGGCACGACGGCGTCCTCGTTTATCGAGCAGAAAAGCGAGATTTTTTTGATGATTTCTTCGGGAGGGGTTTTGTCCGAGCGTGTGATTACGACGTCGGGGAAGATGCCGAAGCGTTGCAGTTCGCGCACGGAGTGTTGCACGGGCTTTGATTTAAATTCGTCCGAGCAAGCCATATAAAGAAGCAGGCAGACGTGGATGAACGCACAGTTTTCTCTGCCTACGTCGAGGCTGAATTGGCGCAGTGCTTCGAGGTAGGGCTGGCTTTCGATGTCGCCCACCGTGCCGCCGATTTCGGTGATGAGAATGTCCGCGCCCGATTCCTCTGCGGTGTCGAGTATGTGTTGTTTTATCTCGTTGGTGACGTGGGGGATAATTTGCACGGTTTTTCCGCCGTACTCGCCGTTTCTTTCCTTATTCAGAACGTTCTGATAGATTTTTCCGCTTGTGAGGGTGGAGCTTTTTGTGAGGTTTTCGTTGATAAATCTCTCGTAGTGTCCGAGATCGAGGTCTGTTTCCGCGCCGTCCTCGGTGACGAACACCTCTCCGTGCTGGGTGGGGTTGAGAGTGCCGGGGTCTATGTTCATATACGGATCGAATTTTTCGATATACACGCTGTATCCCGCCGACTTCAAAAGTCTGCCGAGAGATGCCGCCACGATACCTTTGCCGAGTCCCGATACGACTCCGCCTGTTACGAAAATGTACTTGCTCATATGTATGCCTCCAAGGGTTTTAGTGTTGCTTTTGCGCTCGTTTTTGCCGTATTTTGAGGTTTTTTTGCCTCAAAAAAACAAAAAAAAGGCGTTTTTTTTTAGCAACTTGTCGTGCCAAAAAGAAAAACGCCTTTTCAGGTCCTTTTTATATTGCGTTTTTGATTGAAAGAAAAACCTCGTTTTCGATTTGCGCGAAGCAAAGTTTCCTTCAAAAAAACAGTTGTTATGATATCATATTCTTCTCTGTTGTCAATGATTTTTTCAAATGTTTTTCGAAAATTTTTCAATCCGTTCGCGTCTTTTTGCATGCTCGCCTCTTATGCGCGTGCGCAAGGGCGCACTCGTGTGTATTTATTGATACATGCGTTGAACCGTTTTACAAAAAGCTACAAAAATAATCGCCGATTGTTCCGATTGGGGTATTGACACTCTGTTTTGAAAAAGGTATAATTTGAGTATCCTAAAAAATCCAAAAAGGAGAAAGTTTATGAAAAAACTTGTAGCATTCATACTTTGTATGGCTCTTGTTATCACATGCGTGGCATGCTTTGCAGCGTGCAACGACACTGCGAAAACGTATGAGATTGCAGTCGTTACAGACGTCGGTCAATTGATGGACGGTGGTTTCAACCAAGGAACTTACGAAGGCGCAAAGGCATATGCCGAAGCACACGGCCTCACCTATCAATACTATCAACCCGCAAACGGCGCAGAAGCAACCGACAACGATCGTATCGCTGCAATGCGTCAAGCAATCAAGAACGGCGCAAAAGTTATCGTCGCTCCCGGTTTCTTGCAGGCAACGGCAATGACCACGGTTGCAACCGAAAGTCCCGAAGTGAAATTCATCTTCGTCGACGGTTGGGCGCTCTCTGATGCAAACGGACAACCTCTTAAAAACGTAACAGCAGTTGTTTATAAAGAAGAAGAATCCGGCTACATGGCAGGTTATGCTGCAGTCAAAGAAGGTTACACCAAACTCGGCGGAACGTTCGGTGGCGGCGGAACGAACCCTGCTTGCAACAGATTTGCTTACGGTTATGCACAAGGCATCGCAGCAGCGGCAGAAGAACTCAACAAAGAAGTTGAATTGAAGCTCAGCTACAAGTTCGGTGCAGGTTTCGGTGCATCCGTTGAACTTCAAACACAAATCTCCGGTTGGTATACCGCAGGCACGGAAGTCGTGTTCGCATGCGGCGGCTCTATGTTCCAAAGCGTTAAGAGTGCGGCAGAAGCAACCACAAACGGTAAAATCATCGGCGTTGACGTTGACCAAGCTCCGCTCAGCGACAGAGTTATCACCTCTGCGGTCAAAGGCCTTTCCGTTTCCGTCCAAAAGATTCTCGGTGAATTCTACAACGGCGAATGGGATACTAAACTTGCCGCAAAAGCAAGCAACCTCGGCGCAGCAGACGATGCAACCGGTCTTCCCACTGCAACGTGGAGAATGAGCAAATTCACCGTTGAAAACTACAACACTTTGTTTGCAGCGGTCAAAGCGGGCAGCGTTTCCATAAAGAACGACATTGCTGAAAATTGCGACAATCAAGAGTTCTGGACAGGTAAGATTACCAGCACGAAAGTGACCATCACTCTCGATAAATAATCAACAAAACAAGCAAAAGAAAGGACTTTACGTCCTTTCTTTTTGCCAATCTGACGGGTTTTCGTCAGATTGGCAAAGAGAAAGGATTTTCTTTATAAAGAAGGGAAAAGTATGGCAAAACGAAAAAAAGACACCGAAAACACGTCAGTCGTTCAGAATGATGCGATAACCGAAGTTGAAGATGTCTGCAAGACAACCGAGCAGGCAAACGAAGTTTCGGACACCATACAAACCGAGGTTTTTGGAGATACCCGAGAACAAGCGCAAAGCGATTACGTCATCGAAATGCGCCACATCACAAAGGAATTTCCGGGTATCGTCGCAAACGACGACATTACGCTGCAACTCAAACGCGGCGAAATCCACGCATTACTCGGCGAAAACGGCGCAGGCAAGTCAACGCTTATGTCCGTTCTTTTCGGATTGTATCAACCCGAAAAAGGCGAGATTTTGAAGGACGGAAAAGTTGTGAAAATCAACAGTCCTAACGACGCCACCGCACTGGGCATAGGCATGGTGCATCAACACTTCAAACTTGTTGAGTGTTTCAGCGTGCTCGACAACATCATTTTGGGTGCCGAAGACACCGTTTTGGGATTTACGCAAAAGAAAAAAGCAAAACAAAAAGTGCTCGCTTTGAGTGAGAAGTACGGTTTTAACATCGATTTAAAAGCGCGTATAGACGAAATTACCGTGGGCATGCAACAGCGCACGGAAATCCTAAAAATGCTTTATCGTGACAACGAAATTCTCATTTTCGACGAGCCTACCGCCGTGTTGACGCCACAGGAAATCGACGAGCTTATGCAAATCATGCGCAACCTCGCTGCAGAAGGCAAGTCAATCCTTTTCATCACGCACAAACTCAACGAGATTATGGCGGTTGCGGACCGTTGCTCTGTTTTGCGCAAAGGCAAGTATATCGGCACTGTCAACGTTGCTGATACGACCAAAGAAGAGCTTTCCACAATGATGGTCGGACATGCCGTCAAATTTGCCGTGGATAAAGACGAGGCACAACCCAAAGAAGAACTTTTGGACGTAAAAGGATTGTGCGTTCGCGACAAAATCCACAAAAAAGAAGCGGTCAAGGACGTTTCGTTCACCGTTCACTCGGGCGAAATCGTGTGTATTGCCGGTATTGACGGCAACGGACAATCCGAGCTGGTTTATGCGATCACGGGGCTCGAACCCATCGAAAAAGGAACGATAGTTTTAAACGGCGAAGATATCACCAAAAAGAATATAAGACATCGCAACACACACGGAATGAGCCATATTCCAGAAGATCGCCACAAACACGGTCTTGTGCTCGACTACTCGCTTGAACAAAACATGGTGCTTCAACGTTATTTCGAACCGCAATTCCAAAAGGGCGGTTTTATCAAATTCGACGAAGTGCGAAAATATGCAGAAGGACTTATCGACAAATTCGACGTAAGAAGCGGACAAGGTCCGATTACGAAAGCGCGCAGCATGTCGGGCGGCAACCAACAAAAAGCAATCGTTGCAAGAGAACTCGACAGACCGCACAATTTGCTCGTTGCGGTGCAACCTACAAGAGGTTTGGACGTTGGCGCAATCGAATATATCCATGCTCAAATCGTAAAAGACAGAGACGAAGGCGCGGGCGTGTTGCTCGTATCATTGGAACTTGACGAAGTTATGAACCTCAGCGACAGAATCTTGGTTATGTACGAGGGAGAAATCGTCGGCGAACTAGATCCCAAAAAGACGACGGTGCAAGAGCTAGGTTTGTATATGGCAGGTGCAAAACGCAACGTCAATAAGCTTGAACAAACCGAAAGTGAAGATACAAACGAACAGGGGGCGGAAAAATTATGAACAACAATAAATTTAAACAATTTTTCTGCAATACGGGTGATTGGTTCAAGTCGCTTTTTACCGTTCAAAACGGACAAGAGCCTAAACTTTTGACACTCTATAAAAAACCCGGCACGAAATCGATAATATCGTCGTTGTTGTGCATTTTGGCAGGCGTTTTGGTCGGCTTTATCGTTATGCTGATCATTGCGGCGGCATCTCCTACGATTACGGCGGCGGATGCTTTCAGAGGGCTTGGCATTATTTTGGGCGGTCCGTTTTCAAGCGGAACGGCAAAGTATATAAGCATGAACTTCGGCGACATGATTTTCTACGCCGGACCGCTTATTATGACGGGTTTGTCTGTTGCGATAGCTTTCAAGACGGGACTTTTCAATATCGGCGCACCCGGTCAATATTATATGGGCGCGATGGGCTCGCTGTTGGTTGCGTTGAGCATACCGTCCAAAAACGGCGCGGAATCATTTTTCATTTGGTTGTTTGCCGTCGTCGTCGGTATGGCTTTCGGTGCGCTTTGGGGTGCGATTCCCGGATTGTTCCGCGCGTTTTTCAACGTCAACGAAGTCATCGTTTGCATTATGACCAACTGGATTTCCGCAAACATCGTTACGTGGGTATTCTCTTCGATGCCGCAACTCGTAAATACAGGCATGGGCAAATCCGGATATTTGATTACCACAGCCGTTACCGGCAACGGAACACCGAAAATCGGGCTTGACAAATTGTTTCCGGGTTCGTACATAGATTTGGGCATAGTCATAGCAATCGTATTTGCGATAGTGCTTGTGATTATGCTCAACAAAACCACGTTTGGCTACGAACTGAAAGCGTGCGGCAACAACAGATATGCATCCAAATACGCAGGTATGAGCGAAAAACGCAATGTCGTGCTCTCAATGGTTATCGCAGGCGGAATCGCAGGCGTCGGAGGTGCGTTGTACTATCTCAACCCGGGCATTGAATTCCAATTCTTGTCGGCATACAGCAAGTTGCCCGACTACGGATTTAACGGAATCCCCGTTGCGTTGCTTGCGTCAAGCAATCCTATCGGAATTATATTTACCGGCATATTCCTCAGATATATCGCGCAGGGCGGAAACGAGCTTACTTCGGCAGGTTACAACAGATATATCGCCGATATAATCATCGCTCTTATCATCTACTTCGCAGGTTTTTCAAAGCTCATCATGGATATTCTTTCAAGACGACAGAAAAAACTTTCGGCAAAAGTTCAATTGAAGATAGACGAGAAAGCAAAAACAATCGATATGAAAGACGAGTACGTTCTTGAAAGAGAGTCGAGTGAAACGTTGGCGGAAAGCATAGAGAACGCCATAGAAGAAACAAACGACGCTTCGCCCGTCAATACGCAAAAGAAGGAGGTTGATCCGCAATGACCGTATTTATTATTCAAAATACCATAATTTACACCATTCCGCTTCTTATAGTTGCGCTCGGTGGTATGTTTGCAGAAAGATCCGGCGTCATCAACCTTGCCCTTGAAGGCGAAATGATATTCGGTGCTTTTATGGGTGCGGTTGCCGTATACGGCTTCCAGATGTCTGGCGCAATGGCAGATACGCCGCAGCTTATGTTTATAATCGCAATGATTATCGCGGCGGCAAGCGGCGCGGTGTTTTCGCTGCTGTTGTCATTCTCGGCAATAAACTTGAAAGCAGACCAAACTATCGGCGGTACGGCACTCAATATGCTTGCTCCCGCGATCGTTTGTACAATGGGACTTGCGTTTTTCAATCAAGAAAAACTCGTTATGCCCAAGTCTACAAACTACGTCATCATCAACGACAGCATAAGCGACTTCGGCAGAATTTTTGCGGATAAGATGTATATATCGACTTATATTGTAATTGCTGTGTTCGTTCTGCTGTCCATATGGGTTTACAAGTCAAAAACAGGTACGCGTATGCGTGCTTGCGGCGAACATCCTCAGGCGGCGGCAAGCGTCGGCGTAAACGTTTATGCGATGAGATACCTCGGAACAACCATTTCAGGCGCATTGGCAGGCCTCGGCGGCTACGTTTACATTGCGACCACCGCAGGCGGTACGGCGGAAAGCACTGTCGCAGGTATGGGATTCCTCGCTCTTGCAATTATGATTTTCGGAAACTGGAAACCGCTTGGAATTGCGCTTGGCGCGGTTATGTTCGGTTTCTTGAAATGTATAAGCGTCATGTCGTCGCAAATAGAGTTTTTGAGCAAACTCGATTTGCCGATGTACTTCTACAACATAATCCCGTATTTTATGGTTTTGGTTGTTCTTGCGCTTACGGCAAAGAAATCCGGCTGCCCGAAAGCGGAGGGTATTCCGTACGACAAGGGTATGAGATAAAACAATTCGAAAAACAGCTTTATTCAAAACAAAAATCCCGTCGCATTGCGGCGGGATTCGTTTTGTCTTTCGTATATCGGTTGTTTAACTTTTGTATATCTAATTGCTTTTTCTTTTGTGCAAAAGCGATTATTTAACCAAGTCGATGAGAGCGAGTGCACGTTTGAGTGCGAGCTTGCTGTTTACTTTGAATTGGAAAGGAACTTCCTCATACACTTTTTTATGTCCTGTCGAGGTGTGCGGCGTGCGACCGTCATTGAACTCTTCCGCGTCGGGATCGAGGGGGAGATTGATACGCAAAGAAGTGCCGATTATGGTGATCTTTGCCACGATGTCGCCTTCGCGTCTATACGTGTCGCATTGTTTGCTGATTCTGCTCTTGATTTTGGGCGTGCCCTTTGCCGTTGCGGTGAGCGCGTCTTTGAGGATTGCGTAGCGTTCCTTGATGATGTCGTCCGCAAGCGCGTACTTCTCCGCAAAAGTGAGGCTCTTTCTTGCCGCCTTTTTCGCCATAACTTTGTCGTAATCGAACTTTTTGCCCAATGAGGAGTGAAGTTCTGTTACGTCTTCGTTCTCTTTCTCTGCGGTAAGGGCAACTTGAACTGGGTGTTCGTTGTCCGATGCGGGCAAGATTTGCGGTTTGTTCATTTCCTCAAACGCAGTTGCGCAGGGGAGCGCAACGCTCTTGTCGCAAAAAGCGCAATAATCGTATGCGCCGCACATATCGCGGTGATTGCTGACGCTATCGTTCCATTTTTGTTCGTCAAGTTTTGCTTGCAATGCAATTTTGTCCATGGTGATTTATGCTCCGTATTACGTTTTCGTTGAAAAGTAAAGAGCGGCTTTTGCCGCGTTTATCCAACCTAATTGACCATATTGTACACAAATATTTTTGATTTGGCAAATATTTTGGCGTTCTATTGCGATATTTTTTTTGTCGAGATATAGGTTCGCTTGAAAAATCATATAAAACCGCATTCTATTAGTATTAAAAATACGTTTTCAGCCTTCTATCCGCCTCAAAACTGTCATAAAAGAAAACCCAACCGAGAGGTTGGGACTGGTGTTCGTGAAGGGATTCGCCCAACAGCGATTGATAC
>ERZ779888.538-NODE-538-length-44834-cov-13.084392_pt1 | contig 44834 bp, 48 predicted proteins | sample MGYA00511245_ERZ779888 | MGnify/ENA primary metagenome ERZ779888 (study PRJEB29588, sample SAMEA2155255) | human gut metagenome | biome: human gut; feature: human-associated habitat; material: faeces | place: Denmark | collected 2008/2010 ...
AGGGCGAACTTTAAACATCGAATTTATTGATTGGCAACTTGCGGACATTCATTAAACGGAAATGCCATTACGCAGTCATCATTCATAAATGGCGTGCCTTTTGACCACTATTCAGATAATCCTGAGAGGGATGGCTATGAAACTTTTTTCAAATATGAATATCATTTGAACGAGGACGGCAAGATTGGGAAATTCTATATTTACGAATACACATGGGCGCACACGATAGCGAGAACAACAGTTAGTTTGTGCTATGAAGATGGAAAATTGTCTGAAATATGCTCATCACATTCTTATAAAGAGAACAAACCATATTACCACTATGACCCTTCTTTATCTTGTAAGAAAATCTATTATACCCATCAAGGGTTTTATCCACAGAAAATCTATTATAGCCTGACAGACGAACAGCACAAGAAATATGCTCCTGAACTGACAGAAGACGAATATAAAGAAAGTCTTAGTGGAATGGAACGCAGTGAATACAAGATAGACTATGACAGCTATGAATACTCACCGAATATAAAAAACGACACCAACATAGGATTTAACGGATTGGAGTTAATGAGCGAGATGGGTGTCAGCAGCGGTGGAGATGCTTTAGATAACATTCTATATTATACGGAATGGGTCGGCCTTCGTGAACGGAACATGCTTATGAATGCAAAGAGAAAAGAAAGGACATTAGTCTATAAATATGATGAAAGAGGTAACATCGTTAAAATGATATACAGATATGGCGAGAATATGAGAAAACACCGTGTCGATATGGAAAAAGACCTGTTTACAATCTCTATTGAATATGTGGAATGATTTGCGTTAACAAAAATTGGGTGCAAGGATTACTCATTTACGCAATAAATGTGCTATATTTGCAACCGTAAAGCATCAAGAGTACTTGGAAGTACACCAACCGAGCTTTGAATATTGTAGCCACGGTGGTAAAGTGATGCGGATTGTCTAATAATCAAAAATAAACAATATGGATGACCGTAACATTATTGGTGGCAGTCGCCACAACACTTTTAATCATTCACTTTTCGGGAACATTGTTTTGGGTCGTACTGAGATGTATGATGCAAACAAACTGAATTGTTGGCCTTTCTGTAAGGCTACAGACGTTAGAGATGGAATCACTCTCTGTTTAGGGAATCTATGCAAAGGCTATTCTTTCGCCTTAAACGGACATATCTTTCGCACGAGCGAAGCAGCCTACCTTTGTGGGGAGTTCTCTTCTCATACAGCCTTAAATGAAGCCATACAGCGTGATTTGCAGGCAGAGCAGAATGCTTTCCTTGCCAAAAAAGTTATCAAACGCAGAAATGCAGAGCATATCAGGCAAGATTGGAATGATGTCCGTTTGCAATGGATGCTTTATGTGGTTTGGCATAAGTGCATAGGCAATGCAGACTTCAGAAATTTGCTCCTTTCCATTCCTGACGATGCTGTTATCATTGAAGACAGCACAGCCAATTACGGAGCTACCTGTATGATATGGGGAGCAAAGAACAAGGAACTAAGGAAAGCACGTAGGGCAAGGAAGAAAGAACTGTGTGCTGCATATCCTACGATGAAGAAGAAGGATTTGAATCTGCTTATAGCAGAGGAATGTGGCAAAATAACGGATGTCGGTTGTTTTGTTGGAGAGAACAATATGGGCAAAATTTTGATGTTGTGCAAAATTGCCTTGCGGAACAACACTGTTCCTCCCATTGATTATGAATTGTTGAGGGCAAAGAAGATTTATTTGTTCGGAAAGTTGTTGACTTTTGACGGGGAGGACAGACTATGAAAATAGAAACTTTTAAAATCAATACGCTATACAGGGGAATTGCATTGGAGGGAAATTGCAGAATAATCCCTTATTCCACCTACTCAATTATCATGGAAAAGCCATATAAGGGACTTTCCAAATCCGCTTATTTCCGTGATGGTTTTACAATGGAAAACATTATGGGAAGGATTAATTGGGAACTTGGTCGGCTCTATGAACAACATCAGAACATACTATATGATTACGACAGGTATAAGAAGTTATGGACTGAATGGAAACAGTACAATTCACAGTTGCAAGCGTCTATAGAAGAGTCCATTGCATTGAAAGAAGAGGCTGACGCTGAAACTTTAGCTTTCCTTGACTTCCATATCGAAATGCTGAAAAGGGATGGCATAGAACGCTTCTATGAGTTAATAGAAAAATACGATATAAAGCCTCTATCGCTTTCCCCATCTGTATTGGAAACATCCATAAGGCTTATAGACGAAGAATTCAATCACCGATAAAGACGAAATGAAGAACGGCAAAGAACCCTTATTCCCCAAGGGAAATAAGTACGAATGTATAAACAGGGCTGATTGTTGGGCTTCGGCTATGTTGAAGGGAGCAATGGGCGCAAACGGGCTTAGCATTAAATATGACCGTAATAAAACCCTCATTTCCTGTATGGATAATTCTACTGATTTTCAGGCAAAAGAAAATGAAAGAGGAGGCTTTATCATATTCCCCACAGAAGTCGATAGCTTGAAGCAATCCGATAGTGCCATAATCAATTGGGCAAAGCAAAATTTCAAAAGCGCAGATGGGAATCGCATCATCGGGTGGGCAATAGGAAAGTACTTGAACGGCAGATACAAAGACAAGGATGGAAATTTATTTGGCAGAGAAAGCCTATCCGTTATCATAGTCGGTGGTTCATCGGACGTGTTGATAAAGAGGGCAGAATGTCTATGTGAATCAATTATGCAAGCGGCCTTTTTGCTCAAGGATATTTCGTCTGATAGGATATGGTTGGTCAAATCTAACAAGTATATTATTACAAATGAAAACGAACAAGATAGTATTACACATACCCCATTCATCAATAAACGGAATTTTTGATAAAGAAATAGGGAAATGGCCACGAAACGCTTTTTTTGTAAATACGTGTGTAAAAGAACATACGGATTGGTTTACTGATATGCTTTTTCACACAGGTGATAATGCTATCAAGGAAATTATCTTTCCTTATTCAAGGTTTGTTTGTGACGTTGAAAGACTTGAAGATGATGAACTTAATAGAATAGGTCAAGGCATTGTGTATACAGAATACAACGGATACAAGCGAGGTGCATTATCAGAAGAAGAATATGATAAAATAGTACAGTTACGAGAGGAATATTTGATGAGGTTAAAATCTCATATTACTGAAAATTCAATTTTAATTGATTGTCATTCTTTTTCTAATAGAACTATGGAGGATACCCCAGATATTTGTATAGGATATAACAATGATGAATCATATAGTGGTTTGATAGTAAACGAAATTGCAAACAACTTTGAAAAAAGTGGTTATTCGGTTAAATTCAATTTTCCATATGCCAATTCATTATATCCTAAAATGCCTTTTGCATATAAATCAGTTATGATTGAAGTCAATAAGCGTATATACATGGATGAAGATACAATTACATTAAATACAAATCCAAGACAATGGATGCGATGGTATGGCTGCCTGGAACGGATTTATCGCAAACTCTTGTTCCCCATCTATTGAAATTAAATGATTCAATAACAAATAAATACGTATTGATATGAAAGTATTATTGAAGAAAAGTACGGAAGATATGAATTGGGGTGGTGATGATTATGATATAATTTCACTCAACCCCATAAGCAAGGCTTTGACCGATTGCTATCTGCCTCAGTGGTCGCCTTCACCGTTAAAAGCGATGCTGTTAAAGCGATTAGGAACAGTAAAACGAATGTATCTTCATCTAAGAGTGGATTGTGAGAAAGATAGTTCCGTTGTGAAGTCCATCTCCTTAAAATGTGCCCTGTTAGACGATGTGGAACGAATGTATGATGACAACAAGGTTGATTGGGACAGGATTCAGAAATGTTTGATGGAATATTTTCAAAGCATTGGTTACAAGAATATGCAGTGTACGGGTGATGAAGATATTGTAAACTTTGTGCAAAGGTTGGAACAGGATGTTCCATTGGCCAAAGTTTATTTTGAAATCGATGAAAACAAAAGCTATGAGTAGGAAAGTGTTTCTCAAACGCAGTACGGAAGATTTGTGTTATGTCTGTGATTACAATGACTACGAATATGTGGAATTGAACGATATAAGCACCGCACTGACCAAACGCTTTTGGTCTCAATGGTCACCTACACCTTTGAAGTCGATGCTTATCAGACGGTTTGGAAGTCTCAGAAATATGTATCTCAAATTGGATGTAGCTTGTGAACGAAATTCTATGATAGTTAAGTTTATTTCTTTGAAATGCGCTCTGAGGGACGGGGATGACAGGTCTTGGATTGTCGGTTGCATTGACGAAATGGATTGGGAGGCCATTCAGGAATGTGCGGAAGAATACTTCCAAAGCATTGGCTTTAACAAGATAGAATGTACGGAAGATGAGGATATTGTAAATTTTATCCTTCGTTTGGAGCAGGATGTACCGTTGGTCAAAGAGTATTTTCGAGTGCTCTATAAGTACAATGAAGAGATAGCGCGCATTGGCTACTTTGGTGAGAATGACAAGTATGAAGTATATGTAAAGACAGACGATGAGATGTCAATTCCTCATTTCCACATAAGGGATAGCGAGACAAAGGGTGAACGCTTCGAGACGTGCATAAGCATAGAGACAAACTGCTATTGTCTGCACGGTACATACAAGGATTTGCTTACCCCTGAACAGCAAGCCCTTTTAACTGACTATATGATAAGTTTCTCTCCTTATAACCTTTACAGATTTCCTTTCACACGCAATTACGAGCGGATTGCGGAGGCTTGGAATATGAACAATGACGGAAACCAAGTTATATTGAAATATGACGATGGGGATGATGTGATAATACCTGATTATGCGCACATAAAATGACAGAAATAATACGATACAATGCAATCAGACAGTTTGCTGTATTAGATGTTTCAAGCAAATGGAGCGATGTCTACAAGCAATCTGTCATACGGACATTGGCAGGTGGTCACATCCCATTTGTTTTTGCCTTTTGTCTGAACAGGATATCATTGCTTCTGCTCAACATTGACAGAAAGACATTGTGTTACTATATCTCCAAATGTGGGATAATTGCCTTTGCATTCTACAAACTTAGAGAGAACGATGAAGCGATATGTGAACATTGGACGTTGAAAGACAAGGAATTGCCCTATCATATAAGGAAGAATCCTTTTGTCCTTATAAGTAGTCAGGAACAAGGAACAGAACTTTATATGCCTTATATTGAAACAGCAAACATGATTATTGCTGATAATCTTGAGGCTATGATACAGAATTTGCATACAAGTGCAGATGAAATTCTTAAGTTGGCTGATGAGGGTGTAGGAATCACGCCTTGGTATTATCGCCAAAGACTTTATAAAAACTTATTCGGATTATCAATAGAAACAAAACGGCAATAAATATGGATATGGAAAAAAGCAATACGATAGTAAACGGAATAAAACTGCAAGACGGGCGTATCATACAAGGCTATCCCATACAGCAGGATGCAGTGATGGAAGGGGCTAAGGAAACTCCCGTATTAGACAAAACAGGTGTATATTTCAGCATTAAAAAGAAACCTGCAAAGCCCAAGCCTACAGATGAGGAAGAGAGATACTTGCAGAAACTATTTACGGATAATACTTTTCTTATAGTGGCCAATCGTGAAAGGATTCTGAGTGACAGCAAGATGTTGCTTGCGCCTGTTACAGTTAGAAACGGTTTGGCTTACTCTGGAACATTTCAGACAGCTACGTTGGGCGTTTATATAGAATGGTGGATGAACGCACCTTATTCAGTCCTATTTGATGAAAAAGATGACGCAATGTCTTTGATATGGTATTTGTCAGGCAGTCCGCTCAGTGGTGGAAACCTTTGCTCAATGGTTACTGAAGATGGTAAGACAGAAACAGTGAGAGTTCCTTTTTTCAGAAAGTTATGGCCGAAATTTACAGATATATTGGCAGACTATCACGACGCGAAAGAATGTTATCAAGCCTATACGTTGCCTGAAACCATAGATATATTGAAGAATGAAACTACAAGAGAGTTCTATACGGAAAGCATAAAGGAGTTTCGTTATCAAGCCAAAGTCAATTTACTTAATGCACAACTAAGAGATTGGGAGCAAAACTATGAAAGTCTAAGGGAAAAATGTGACAAGTATGAAAAAGAATGGCATTTCGCCCTTTTCCAACTGAAAAAGGAGGAAATAGTAGCTTTCCACAAAAGGTACAACCTCAGAAAAGAAAACCTTCAAAACAGAAAAGAAGAGCTTGCTAAAGAGAATCGGGAACTGAAAAGAAAATTACGGCACAAAGAGTTGACAAACAAGGAGTATCAACCCCTGTTAAGCGCAAATAAAAAAGAAATAGAACAGTTGAAATGGGAATTGGATGAGTATGCTAACGAATCTATCTCTACGCTGGTTCCAAAGTTGGCAGAAGGGGCGATAGGATTTTCTTTTGGAGATTTGGATAAAATCTTATCTGAAATAGCTGAGTTTGTAAAATCCTCATCCTTATAAAAACGAAATAGAATGCTTATATACGAATGATATATATTCAACTTTTTGTATAACATATAATTCAAAATCAGATGAGCATATTAGAAATTTATTTACTTGGTGTAGTTGCAGCAGCTGTGCATATTATTTGGTTTGAGTATCAGTTCGACCACAACAAACAGCTATCAAACGTTACAAAGAAAGAGTGGCTTCAAGATGCTGCTATCTCTTTATTCTCGTGGGTAGCTTTTGTCTTGGCCATCATTGTTACCATTTGGCGATTTAATGGTGGCAAGCCGAAGAATAGTTAGAAAAGAGAGACCTGAGTATATCGTATTTTTCTGCCACTTCCAACTTTGGTATGGAAGTGGCTCACTATTTATGCTTTTTCGCCTTACGGAATACAAAGAAGTATGAGTGGTACTTACGGGCAAAATGTTGTTTTTCTCCCTTGGTGGTGAGTATTTTAGTTCTAGAAACTAAAATGAAAGTGTCATATAAAACAAATCCTATTTCATTCGCTGTGTTCTGAACAAAATTGCCAACCCAATGTTGACTGCTGCCAAATACAAAATCCATAGTTTTCATAATCAGGAATCCATTCTTATGCAGTTTCCTAAAAGCTAAGGATATCATAGAAGTATTAGTCTCATATAGTTCTTTTACAGAAGAAAAGTAATTGAATCGTTGTGCTATCATAGAGGTTTGTGCGCTTTTATAGTCCTTTACTATAAAAGGCAAGTCTATCACAATCGAATGTAAGGAAGCATCTTTTATATCCTCTACTTTTTCTAAAGGCAGAACGTCTTTTTTCAATGGGTACTTATCAAATTTCAACTTAGGCATAGATATATGCTGATAGAATACTCCTTTGCTAAATGTTAAGTCACAATCAAAAGTATCTTTATGAACATACAATCTTAGTATATTCATAAGAATTTCTGTTTGGTCATCTGAAACACTTTTGATAATGAATTTTTTGTTTGATAAATCAAAAGTTGATACCTTAGAAGTGGTAATTTTTGACTGTCCTAAGTCCATTTGAAGGTACTTCCTTATGGTATTGACAGAATATCCTAATCTATGAGCCATTTCAGCCAATGATATGGAAGGGTTTTCTTCTTTCAGTGTAAGTATGGCTCTCTTCTTGGCGACTTTGTTGTCATAATTACGGTCAATTCCATTTGTCCTGATATACTTCCTAACTGCGGATTCAGAAACGCCACACATTGCAGCATTCTCTTTTATAGAAAGATTGGGGTCATATTTGAGCTTGACTTTATTCATAAATACCTTCATTCAAGATGAGTATATTCATTTTCTATCTCATTCACATACAGTTTCAATTCAGACAAACTTTGAGCCGTATAGGTCTTATTCTTACATACAATAATCGCATTCAATGGAATTTGCTCTTTAATAGTAAATAACTCAGAAATGGGAATCTCCAAATTTTCAGCAATGCTTTTGATGGTAGACAGTTGAGGATTGCCATTGATTGCCCGACTAAGGCTTTCAGGGGCTATACCCATCTTTTGAGCTAAATCCTTTAGTTGGATACCTCTTTGACGGCATAATTCTTTCACTCTGCTACTCAGGTTGTATTCCATACTCCATATACTTTTGTTTGCAAAGGTACAAAATTGACATAAAATATCAATCAAATAATGGGCAATTAACTTTAGTTGGCCATTTATTTTTGGCTAAATATGATATTAGCGTTAACTTTGCAGCACAATAAATAACACATAAATCAATTCAGGTATGAAAGTAGTATTGTTCGCAAGAGTATCAACCAATATACAGGATTACGACAGACAAATCAATGAACTTACGGGATTGGCCAAACGTAATGGATGGGAGATTGCCGCATCTTTTGCTGAAAAAGTATCAGGCGCAAAGAAAAACAGTGAACGTACTGAATTATTGCGAATGGTTGAATATGTGGAGGCTAACAATATAGATAAAGTTGTGGTAACTGAGTTGTCCAGACTTGGACGTGATACATTGCAGGTGTTAGAAGTGATAGAAATGTTTAATCTCAAAGGTATAAGCCTATACATCGAAAATTACCACATAGAAACATTAACGGAAGACGGAAAAGTAAATCCAATGAGCCAATTCCTTATCACAATCCTAGCGGAAGTGGCAAGAATGGAAAGAAAAACCATTAAAGAACGTATGGATAGTGGGTATCAGAATTTCCGTGCAAACGGCGGTGTGGTTGGAAGAAAACAGGGTTATAGAAAGTCTGAGGAAAAAATGAAAGAAGAGTATGCTGAGGAAATTCGGCTGTTGAAGAAGGGGTATTCTCTCCGAAATGTAAGCAAATTGACCCATACGAGCATTAACACTTTGCGAAAAGTATATATAATATTTGTTAAATGATAACTTCGATACAGTTAAATAAATTAACATTCATTGATTTTTTCACTTGTATTAGCATAAACATTTCATATAGGATATTAGTATTGCTGAGTATCAGCTATTTACTTAAAATACAGCGTTTTGTGTGTGAAATGACGTTATTTTAACACTTTTGGATTCATTGATAAATGGTAGTATATTTGCACTGTGTTTAATAAACAAGTTTTTTAAAAATAAATAAATATGAATAGTAAAATTGTTAATTCAGTAATTTGTATTTCGGAATCTCAAAAGAATCCGAAAAGGTACGAGAACCTTAGTATGTGTAAGCAATATGCTAAAGAAGAAGGTTGCAATGTAAAAGATGTGTTCAAATTCCAGTATGATGATTTTGAACAATCCCTGAAAGATTTGATGAGAACTTTAGAGTCAAATCCCGAAGTAAATACTATCATTATATCTAATTGGGCTAGAATCAGTCGTTGGCTCTCAAGGATTATGGGTTTCTTGACAGCCTTAGATAGAAGAGGTATTGCTGTTTATGATGTCAGTATGGGGAAATACATAACATATTGGGATATTGAATTATCATCCATCCTTAAATTGACGGAAAGAGAATCAGTAACTAAACGAAAGAAAAGACTAAGAGCATAAAAATTTGAGTAAAATGGGTTTTACGCTTATCCCGCCGAATAGAAGTCCCTACTATAGTGCTGCTATGGTAGGGAGGCGAAAAACAAATAAGTGCAGTGATGCACACCTTATGTATAACAGCTATGTTGACTTTGGAAACATGCACAAAAATGCTGAACAATGGAAAGAAGAAATATAGCAATGAAGAAGTAAAGCAGATTAGAGAATATCTTTATTTGCTTGCACAACTTCAAATAGAGAGTGAAAACGGATTAAGTAGTAACTAATAAAATGAACGAAAAATGAAAGTAATTTTATATTGTCGTGTAAGTACAGATGAGCAAGCAGATGGTTGTTCTCTTGAGATGCAAGAAAGATTTCTCAGAAATTATTGCGAAAGGAATAGATTTGAGGTCATAGATGTTTACTATGAAGATTATTCAGCCAAATACTTTGACATAAACCGTCCTGAATTTAAGAAAATCTACAAATATTGCAGGGCGCATAAGAAATCTGTGGATAAGATATTATTTTTAAGGTGGGATAGATATGCCCGTAACGTAGAATTTGCATTCACATATAAAAGAAAATTATATGACGAATTGGGAATTGAAATAAATACAGTAGAATCACCCATTGATTTCACATCTACCGATTGGCCTACTCTTTTGGCATTATATTGCGGTACTGCTCACTCCGAAGATGTAAAAATCTCACGTAGAACAAAAGATGGAATTCATGGAACTTTATTAAAAGGCAAATGGCCGCACAATGCCCCAAGAGGATATAAGAATGCAGGTACAGGTAGAAATAAGTACATAGAGGTGGTTGAACCGCAAGCGAAGATCATTCGGAATGTTTTCGAGGAAATAGCCAAGAATGTAGAAACTCCTAGTTGCATTCGTAGAAGGCTTTGCCCATCTATTCCAGAAAGCTCATTCTTTGATATGCTTAGAAATATTCTTTATATTGGAAAAATCCATGTGCCAGCCTATAAGGATGATCCAGAAATGATTGTAGATGGAGTACATGAGGCTATTATATCAGAAGATGTGTTCAATAAAGTGCAAGACATATTGGATGGGAAGAAAAAGAAGACACCAAAGTTGAGTAAGAAAATCAATCCTGGTTTATTCCTCCGTCAATTCCTTATTTGTCCTGTATGTGGTCATGCCCTCACAGGAGCTGTCAGTCGTGGTAATGGTGGCAGATACGCTTATTATAATTGTTGTGAAGAAGCTAAGCATATCAGAGCAAGAGCAGAAAAAGTCAATGAAGGATTTGCCAAGTATGTAGGCAGTCTTAAACCTAATGAAACGGTTTTGAATCTATATGAGCAAATTCTTAATGACGTGAGAAAAGAGAAAAGTGCAAATGTGAATGAAACGATTGCCCAACTTCAAAACAAGATGCTGGTTTTTCAAAAAAGGAATCAAACTGCCAAAGATAAATATTTGGATGGTGAGATGTCTAAAGCTGAAAAGGACGAGGCCGTAAGCCATAACCAAAAAGAAGTCGATTTACTACAAGAAAAGATTGATATACTCAAAGAGGGCAACCGTTCAAAGATCAAACCAAAGTTAGAATACTCTATGTCATTGATAAACAATATAGATAAGTTTATTTTGGATGCTCCTGTTGAAACAAAAATCAAGCTGATAAGTTCGATGTTCCCTGAAAAAATCGAATTTGACGGAGAAAAATATCGAACCAACTCTTACAACAAAGTGCTTGACCTTATCTATCAGCAAACCAATGAGTTACGAGGAGACAAAAAAGAAAAAGGAGAAAGATTTTCATCTTTCTCCAACTCAGTACCCAGACCCGGGGTCGAACCGGGACGGATTGCTCCACTGGTGTTTGAGACCAGCGCGTCTACCGATTCCGCCATCTGGGCGTAAACGCGAATGCAAAGGTACGATATAATTTCGGAATAACAAAGGTTTAACACGAAAATTTTTGTTTTATTCAGACTATTGGAGGTATGTGATGAATGACGTGACTCGCCGGATGACCGTCACGGACGATACGGAATGAATCTTTATATCCATTAAAACAGAAATAGACAGATGGCGGAGCACGACACGAGATGATGTCTTATAGACAGCTGCATAAAGTTTTATCACCAACCGTCACCAATAAAAGAATGACAGACATTATTAAAAGAAATGTCATGACGCAGCGGGATGGCGGTCGGTGGCGATATCTTATAATTCGTGGTTATTCTTAAAATAAATATAAAAGTCTTGGCAATATCAAAGGAACTTAGTATTTTCGCTGATGCAATATACTAAAAACAAAAAGTGTCATGAGAACAAATCCTAAAAATAACTATTGTGTTATTCTCGCCGGCGGAAAAGGACGCAGGCTGTGGCCGTGGAGCCGTGAACAGTTTCCAAAGCAGTTCATCGACTTCTTCGGATGCGGACGCACACAGCTTCAGCAGACCTTCGACCGTTTCTCCAAGATTGTTCCGCATGAGAATATATTTGTAAACACGAACATCAACTACGCTGACAAGGTGAAGGAACAGCTGCCCGAACTGCCCGAGCAGAACATCATGGTGGAGCCGATACACCGCAACTCTGCCCCGAGCGCGGCATGGACCACACACAGAATAATGCACATGAATCCGGACGCATGCGTGGTGATAACGCCGTCTGACCAGTTTGTGCAGAACGAAGAGATGTTCGCCAATAACATAAACGAAGGTCTCGACTTCGTAAGCGATCACGACTGCATACTCACCATGGGTGTGAAGCCGACACGTCCGGAGCCGGGCTACGGATACATACAGACTGGTGAGCCGATGGGTGACAATGTTTATATGGTGAGGTCGTTCACCGAAAAGCCGGAGCGCGACTTTGCAAAGATATTCATGGAGAGCGGAGAGTTCTACTGGAACACAGGACTGTTCTTCACCAACGCGCGCTACGGATTCAGCCGTTTCTGCGAGATACTGCCTCCGGTTCTGCGCAATTTCGACGAGCAGCATCCCGACTACACCGTAGAGGACGAGAAGAACTTCATACGCGAGAACTTCCCGTCTTATCCCAATCTCTCGCTCGACTACGGATTTCTGGAGCAGACCGACAATGTGGCTGTGATGAAGTGTGAATTCGGATGGGCCGACCTCGGCACATGGCACAGCATATACGAAGCCATACACAAGGGCGAGGGCGACAATGTGGTGGTGGACAGCGACGTGATGATAGACGATGCCCACAACAACGTGATAAAGCTGCCGAAAGACCGCCTTGCAATAATCAACGGACTCGACGGATTCATCGTGGCCGAGAAAGACAACGTACTGCTCATCTGCAAGAAGGAAGACTCGTCGGCACTCGTGCGAAAATTCGTGAACGAGGTGCAGATGAAGAAGGGCGACGAATACGTCTGACAAGCGCCCCGCAGGGCATACAATAAAAGAGAAGGCCTTATGCCGCGTCACTCCTAAGTGCGGCATAAGGCCTTCTTTCATCAGATGCGGTTTGCTCAACCTGCGATTTTCTGATATTCGGCGAATATTTTTGCGGCAATCTCCGCAAGCTCCTCGTCACTGAGCTTCAGTTTAGGACCGGCGAAGTTCATGTCCTTCTCCGACTGCATCGGCACAAGATGTATGTGTGCGTGAGCCACCTCGAGTCCGAGCACGGCCTCACCCACCTTGACACACGGGAACGCAGCCTTTATGGCCTGAGCCACTTTCTTTGCGAATACCTGGAAACGTGCAATCTCGTCGTCCTCCATATCGAAGATATAGTCCACCTCGCGGCGCGGTATGACCAGCGTATGGCCCTTCACCATTGGATTGATGTCGAGAAATGCATAGAACTCGTCGTTTGCGGCACACTTATAGCTTGGAATCTCTCCTGCCGCTATTTTTGAAAATATATCCATAACCTTAAATTTTTAAAACAACGACAACCTTGATGCTTATTCTATAGATATCTTGTCGATACGGAGCTTTATGGTTCCGCGCGGTATCTTTATCTCGGCGATATCGCCCACCTTCTTGTTGAGCACTCCCTGCGCAATAGGAGTCTTGATGGATATCTTGCCGGCTTTCAGATCGGCCTCGCTCTCGCTGACGAGGGTGTAAGTCATCTTTGCCTTCGTTGCCATGTTGGTCATCTCTACCTTTGAGAGAATCTGCACCGTGTCTGTGCTGAGGCGCGATGTGTCTATTATCTTTGCCTCTGCTATGCTCTGCTTCAGCTTGTTTATCTTGTCCTCCAGATGAGCCTGTGCCTCCTTGGCTGCATCGTATTCGGAATTTTCACTCAAGTCACCCTTGTCGCGGGCCTCTGCAATAGCGGCCGATGCCTTTGGGCGCTCCACAGTTTCAAGCTGCCTCAGGTCTGCCACGAGCTTCTCGTAGCCTTCTTGTGACATATAAGCCATAATCTTAAAATTTTATTAGTTAGTTTTTCTTAGCAGACAAAAAACACAGAATTCCGACACGCGAGCCTTGCCGTCGGAATTCCTTATCCTTGTCTTTATATGTAATCTTCTGCTGCAAAGATATGAATTTATTTTCTGTGACACAAATATTTATACAATTTATAACAATCACATCGCATTTGTTAAATTAAGGAAATCGTTTTTTGCAACGCCATTTCGCGCACCCCGTCAGACGCACTGTCACGCAACGTCCGGAAAAGTGCTTTCGTACGCATTCTTATTATCTGCATTACAGAAAATTTCCATCAGGACATTCCACCGTCGCCACAGCCTTTCATACCACACTCAGCCTCTTGTCCGGAACGTCCCGGATGGCATACAAAAAAGGAGGCGATATCTCACGACACCGTCCCCCAGAGTATTAAGTATTCGAGTAAAACCTCTTTTAAGATTCTCAGAGATCAAACTTGTAGCCCAGCGTCAGCTGGAATACGCTGTTCTTGCAGTCTGCTGTGTCAAGTGTCTTCGTTACACCGAAATTGTAACGTCCGTCCAATACAAAGTTCTTGTACTCGTATGACAGACCGATTGGAATAGAGAAATCAAACGTCTTTGCTGCGTCCAGACCTGCTTCCGAGCTTGCGTCTCCCTGTGAAGCCTTGGCCTTGCTGTTCACATTGAACGCCGGCTGGATACCGACTTTCACTGCCAGATTCTTAACAACATACACGTTAGCCAATATAGGAATATTGATATAGTCGAGTTTCATTGTTTCCGTTCTACCGTCCTCAGACCATTCGCATCCCTGCTGAGAATACAACAGGCCTCCAGAAATGCTGAAAATATCAGTCATCTGATATTCAAGTTCTGCGCCTACGGCCAGACCTATTCTCGACTCGGAATCATCCGCCTTTGTAAGAGTCGCGAAATTCATACCTATTTTGGGCTGAACAGTCCAAGAACCCACAGCGTGCTGTGCGAACGTAGCTACTGATGATAGCATCAGAACAGCCATAAGAATAACTTTTTTCATAATGATTAGTGTTTTAATTAAAAAATTTCCATCCGTGGCAGAAAGCTCCGCGACGGGGTTTATTAACTCTGTTTGTTACTGCCTGCATATGTTGCATACTTCCGTATGAATAATGACGCCATACCGGGAATCCGGCATTACATATCGGCAGCAAAAGATTCATCTCTTTTGCAAATATAGAACAAAATAGAATATACTCAAAGCTTTTTACTCTTTTTTTTATATTGCCATGATATTTTCACTATCGCGCATCTGCGACATGCAGATTCCGGCACACGTCTTTTGTGCAGTGTCGGGCGCGCTGTCCGGTGCTTCGTTTTCAGGTCTGCTGCAGAGTCAGCCGATGTGCCACTCCATGTATCTGCCGTTGCGGCGTATGCGCTCCATCAGATCGGCATATACACCGTTATGGCCGAGTATTTCCGGATTGCCGGTGAGTATCATCTGTCGGCGCGCACGGGTAAGCGTCACGTTGAGCTTGCGGTCTATGGTTCTGCCGTTCTCCTCGAAACAGTTTGACGTGAGGAAGTCGAGCTGCGCGTCGTTGTTCACTGTCAGCGAGCAGATTATCACTTCGCGCTGCGAGCCTTGGAATCGTTCCACGGTGTCGATGCAGATGTCTGCAGCGCAGTCGAGGCCGCGACGCTCCATCTCGCGGCGTATCATGGTTATCTGGTTACGGTAAGGCACGATTATGCCTATCGTTCTATCACAGTTGAACGAGCTGCCTGCCAGCCGGCGGATGCGCACCACGAGGTCGGCCACTATGCGTGCCTCGCTGGCGTTCACCTTCTCCGACCTTCCGCCTTCGTCGGTCTTTTCAGACGGGATGAATATCACTCTTTCGTCCTTCAAAGCCTCGTCCAGTTCGTCGGCGGGCTCTTCCTGATAACCGGGGAGCGATTCTTTCTGATGCGGACACGGCACAGGCTCGAGCCTCTCGTCGGCATAGAACATTGCTCCGGCATAGGCAGCGATGACCGGATGCATGCGTCCCTGGCGACGCAACAGTCCGATGAAGTCGGTGCGTCCGGCGCGGCGCTCGTTACGTATGAGCCTCTCGAACAAAGAGTCGCGGCAGTTTCTTATTCCAGCCTCATTCAGACACGGTTCTGTCACGGCCGACTCCTCCACGCTCTGCTGCACCACTGCCGGCAGCTGTTTGTAGTCGCCGATGAGTATGAAACGGTCGATGGCAAGCTCGTTGCGGTTTTTCGGCCGATGGGCGGCAAGCAGTCCTACAAGTCCCGGTTCGGTTATCTGCCCGGCCTCATCCACCACTGCGAGTGCGAAATGTTTGAGTGCGAAGATGTACGGACGCGACATGAGCGTCGTCACCGTACCGACATACACCCTATTCTCCACAAGCAGCCGCCTCAGTTCCACCAGACGTGGGTTCTTCTCCACCGTGTTGCCCACCAGATACGGGCGGAACCGTTCGTCACAACTGTATTCGTTGCCTATACGCATGAAGTCTATGCCTGCGTCGCAGAGCATGGAGCATATCTCGTCAACGGCGCGGTTGGTGTATGCCGTCAGCAGGAGCGACGACTGGTTGTCGGCTGCAAGCTGTTCCTCCACCATATAACGCATGGCCGTAGAGGTCTTGCCAGTTCCGGGAGGGCCCACGAGCAGGAAATAGTCGCGGGCCTGCATGGCCCGCAGCAGCAGGTCGTCGAAGTAGTCACCATAGCTTTTGGTAAGTCGCACAGACATGTCGCGCCGTGGCTCACGCTGCGACAGCAGAAGCTCACGGCGGTCGGGCGACGAGGTCACAAAGTCGAACAGCGCACGCATGGTGGCAGCACTGCCCACATCGCTGCCTGAATGTTCTATGGCATAATGCAGCGGTCTGCCGTCGCCAGAGCGCCGTGCCAGCACGTCAGGATTCTGCAAGGCGTTGCTCAGACACACCGATACACGGCTTGCCTCTATCCTCACCATCACACCCTTGAACAGTATGCTCCGGCGCACATCGGGCTGTTCGCCTTCCGGATAAGCATAGACATACACCATGTCACCACGCCGGAAGTTCGGCGAAAAGTCGTCGCCGCAGTCAGGCACGTCAAGTGTCAGCAGATCGTAGCTGCCCGACGACGCATTCTTTTCGAGCGACACGAGTCGCAGTCCCATATATATGCTGCCGGCGTCGAGCTTCTCTTCGGGCGTCATACGCCACATGTCGGCCACGCTGCAGCTTGGTCCGGCAAGCTCGCCTGTCTTTGTCAGCAACTGTTCTTTCAGTACGAAAGTCATCATCCGGCACAGATATGCACGCTCGAGCGGCGGGAGTGCTGCCAGCGGATCGGTCACTTTCTTGAGTTCTGGCAGCAGATAGTTCTCGTAGAAAAAGCTTGACATGCAACTCACGTTAAGCGTTTCGGGCGTTATGTCGTCGATAGCCGACCCGAAACCATCGGCAGTCATGGCATACTCCTGCGCCACGACAAAATTGCGGAAGCCGGTGGCCTCGCGCAGTTCTGTCTCGAGATGGCGTGTGCGGATGAGTCCGCCTGGCATCGGATATTTCGAATAGAGAAGCATCACTTCCGGCTCTTTGCCCGTGAGTTTGAAGTTATATTTCAGCACTCCGTAGTAAAGCAACAGCTGCACGTAGTGTTTCGTCACATACTGCTCGCCCTTGCTGTTCTGCGTATTGAGCTCAATGTATCTGTTCTTGCCTGATTTCTGCTCCACGAGCATGCGTTTGTCCGACGTCATCATATCGACACGTCCCTGCACGCCGAGCCTCTCACACACGAACGACGGCTCAAGCAGCACCTTCGATTTGTCGTATGTCTTAAAAAGACTCGACGTTATCTGAATTATGTTATTTGTCTGTAGCTTGGCGTCTCTCATGAATTCCGACGGATTGAAACCGTCACACGTAGCATACTCTATGGCTTTCTCGCGGAAGTTTTTCTTTATCGTTTCGTTCAGAGAGAATTGCGGTCTGTTGATGATGTCGTCGAGAGCCATACCTGCGAAGTTTCCGAGTATTATGTGATATGTGTTCGGACGCTCCTTCAGACGGTTGAGAGTGTACAACAACGGATGGTGTCCGTAGTCCTCGAAACAGGCTGCAAGCGAACTGATATCTACAAGAAAATCGGGTTCTACCACAATTTCTCCTGCCATAATTTTATCGTCCGACCGACTTATATCTAGCAGATTAAGCTGCATTCCCTTACGCAGTATCTGGCGAAGATAGCCATATTCGTCGCCGCCTGCAACCGCATCGTATGCTACATGCAACTCATTGCCGCCCTCCTCATCTTCAGTCTGCACAGTGATATATTCATCATTATGACGCAGAACACGACATCTGATACAATTATCATCATCGTCCTGTTTTTTTCTTTTCTCATCACATTCAGTCCGGCCCACCTTTTCAGATTTATTAATGAATAGCTCCGGATGAGAGAACACATTAGAAATCAAATCTGACAAGGTTTTTCTGTCATGATAAATCTTTTCAGGTAATAATTCCTTATGGCTGTTTGCATCATACCTAACCTTGTGCACAGAATTTGTTTCACTGACAGACAACTTGAATATCCGGCACAAATTGTCAAGTCGCTCCTGCATATTTGCATTAGCATTATCTTTATCATCCAACACAATAGCACACAACTTGTCCAATACCTCAAGCATTATTTTATTGGCATCCGGACTCTCCGTATTTTCCAGTTTCTCCACGAGGAGATACAATTCCTCCTTAATAATATTATTATATATCATTTTATCAGTCTGTTTATGGGTGCCTGCATATCGCGGATGATGTGTTTAAAACATAATACAATGAATAAAATTATTCGTTGCTTATACTCTTAAATACTATCATACAGCTATACAATAAACGAGCAATGTAACATACCATGCCCCGGCAATCCACAAAATTAATCATTATTTAATTAATGTTCCGGAAAAAACATCACATATTTATAAATTCATACACGGCACACGCCGACACTGCCGGCATACATCCACATTTTAATATATGTTGTTTGGTATGTCCGGAAAAATTCATTAAGTTTGCATCAGACTATGATTGCCGCATCACTTGCAGGCAACATGGATAAAGGAGATAGCTATATGGCAAAAGAACAATCATCAATACGCGAACGCGAACGCACCGGAGTATGTGAACCGAGACGATATAAGGTCATCATACACAACGACGATTTCACGACGATGGAGTTTGTCGTGACGGTGCTCAAGACTGTCTTCTTCAAGACAGCCGAGGAAGCGGAGCGCATGATGCTCAACGTTCACCGCAACGGACAAGACGTCGTCGGAATATACAGTTATGACGTGGCGCTGTCGAAAATAAAGAAAGCGACCCGCATGGCACGTGCACAGAACTTCCCGCTACGTTTCAGTTGCCAACCGGAATAAATTATGGAAGAGAACGTAAACTTGAACAAGATACTTGCGCTTGCGCTCAATTACTGCAAAAGACTGCGCAACGAATTTGTCATGCCTGAGCATGTGCTCATGGCATTGCTCAACTACAGACCGTTCATCGAGGCGCTCTACACTGTAGGATGCAACGTCGAGGACATGTATAAGGAACTCAACGAATACATGGAGACAGTGGAGGTGGTGCCTGAAAATGTCGAGTACAACCCCGACGCTTCGGCTCTCTTCGGACAGATGCTTGAGATTGCGACGACACAGGTGGAACAGTCGGAAGCCGAAAGAGTGGACATTCCGCATCTCACCATCGGACTGCTCAACCTCGAGGACTCCGAAGCCACTTATCTGCTGAAGAAATATCTGGGCGACAACGTGGGCGACTTTCTCAGTCTGCTCATATCCTCGCACCCGTCACAACAGGAGTCTGACAAACCCGAAGAGCAACCGAAAGAGACATGGAAAAGTCTCGTGACATGCATGAACGACATTGCCGACACTTTCACGCCGCTCATAGGGCGCGACGAGGAGATGGAGCGCACCATACAGGTATTGTGTCGCAAAGACAAGAACAACCCGCTGCACGTGGGCGAACCGGGCGTCGGAAAGACGGCTCTTGTGCGTGGACTCGTGGCGAAGATAGTAAAAGGCGACGTGCCGGAGAAGCTCAAGGGATGCCATGTCTATCAGATGGACATGAGCACGATGCTCGCCGGAACGCAGTTCAGAGGCGACTTCGAGAAAAGAATGAAGCTCGTCATGGACGGAATAAGCGCCGAAGGCAACGCCATTGTCTACATAGACGAGATTCACAACATGATGGGTGCCGGACGTGGAAGCGACGGAGCGCTCGACGCCTCGAACATGCTGAAGCCCTATATGGAGAACAGCAACATACGTTTCATCGGTTCCACCACCTACGACGAGTACAACCGGCACATGGCGCGGAGCCGTGGCATAGTGCGGAGGTTCCAACAGATTGACATCCCCGAGCCCGATGTAGAGGAGACTATCAGGATTGTCAACGGACTGAAAGAGCAATACGAGAAGTTCCACGGCGTGGAATATACAGACGAAAGCATAGATTACGCCGTGCGGATGGCTGCAAAACACATAAACGACAGATTTCTTCCCGACAAGGCGATAGACATAATCGACGAGGCGGGAGCCTACCGCGCTACACATCCCTCGGCTGATGATAAGCAGGTGGTGGATAAGGACCTGATGACCGAAGTGCTCATGAAGATGTGCAAGATAGACGCCGCCGTAATGAAAGAAGACGATAACACAAAGCTCGCGTCGCTCGAACAGAACATAAAAGCCAAGATCTACGGTCAGGACGAAGCCGTGAGCCAGGTGGTGGAAGCCGTGCAGATGGCAAAAGCCGGACTGCTCGACGACAACAAACCGCTGGCAAGCCTGCTCTTCGTCGGTCCTACCGGAGTAGGAAAGACAGAGGTGGCGCGCGTCCTCGCCGCCGAGCTCGGCATATCACTCGTGCGGTTCGACATGAGCGAATACACCGAGAAGCACACCGTGGCAAAGCTCATCGGCTCGCCGGCAGGATACGTAGGCTATGAGGACGGCGGACAACTGACCGACGCCATACGCAAGACGCCGAACTGCGTGCTGCTGTTCGACGAGATAGAAAAGGCTCATCCGGACATCTACAACATACTTCTGCAGGTGATGGACTATGCCCGTCTGACCGACAACAAGGGGCAGAAGGCCGACTTCCGCAACGTAGTGATAATAATGACGAGCAACGCCGGAGCACAATATGCATCGCGTGCCCAGGTGGGATTCGCGGGAGGAATATCGCAGGGCGACGCAATGATGAAACAGGTGAAGAAGACTTTCAAGCCCGAATTCATCAACCGACTGTCAGCCACGGTGGTATTCCACGACATGGACATGCACATGGCGGAGCTCATAATGGACAAGAAGCTCGGCGAGCTGCAGGAGAAGCTCAGCAGGAAGAACATAACCATGAAGCTGAGCGACGCCGCACGCCAATGGATCCTGAAGCGCGGATTCACCAAAGAATACGGTGCGCGTGAGCTCGACCGCATCATCAGCCGATATCTGAAACCGATGCTCACGCACGAGATACTGTTCGGACACCTTGCCAACGGAGGCGAGGCTCTGATTGACATTGTTGACGACAAACCCGCGATTACACAATGATATTCCGCATAGGCAAAGAACTCGCGTTCCCCGATCCGCGTCTCGGCGATCCCGACGGACTGTTCGCCGTGGGCGGCGACCTGAGCATCGACCGCCTGATACTGGCCTACTCCAACGGCATATTCCCGTGGTACGCGTTCCGTTGGGCCGACGAGATACACTGGTATTGCCCGATGGACCGCTTCGTGATATTCCCCAAGGAGATTCATGTGTCTCATTCCATGCGCACACTCATGAACAAAGGCCGATACACCACGACCATAAACCGCGACTTCCACGGCGTGATAACCAACTGCGGACAGCTGCGCATAAGCGAGGAAGGGGCGTGGCTCGGAAGCGAAATGACCCGCGCCTACGAGGAGATGCACGAACAGGGCTTCGCCGCAAGCGTTGAGGTGTGGGACGGCGACAAGCTCGTCGGCGGACTGTACGGCGTGTGTCTGGGCAGCTGTTTCTTCGGAGAGAGTATGTTCTCGCTTGTTCCGAGCGCGAGCAAACTGGCACTCATACACCTCGCACGCTACATGGAGGAGCACGGCGGCACGATGATAGACTGCCAGTTTGAGACGCCTCACCTCAAGTCGATGGGCGGACGACACATCAGCTACGACGAATACATGAAGATGGTGCGCGGTTGACGGCGCACAATAGATAGACAACAGAAACACTAACAAGGCATTCCCGTCCGGGAAGCACAAAAAATCAACGAATATGGACAAGAAAGATCTGATGCGCAGAGCCATCGCTCTGTCGGAAGAAAGCGTAAGAAACGGAGGCGGACCTTTCGGCGCCGTGATTGCACGCAACGGTGAGATAGTGGCCGAGGCCTCTAACAGCGTCACCATAGACAACGACCCCACGGCCCACGCCGAGGTGAACTGCATACGCCGCGCGGCCGCAAAGCTGGGCACGTTCTGCCTGGAAGGGTGCGAGATATACACCTCGTGCGAGCCATGCCCCATGTGTCTGGGTGCCATATACTGGGCGCGCCTTGACAAGATATACTATGCCAACAACCGCAAGGACGCCGCAAAGATAGGGTTCGACGACGATTTCATCTATCAGGAAATACCTCTTGCGCCGTCCGAGCGTCACAAGAAGATGGAGCTGCTGCTTCCCGAGGAGGCCATAAGAGCATTCCGCATGTGGGAAGAAAGCAGCGAGAAGACCGAATACTGACCATCAGAGCGTGCAGAAGAACGTCACGAGGAACGGCACGCTGAAGTCGGTCACGAAACCATGAAACACTGACACGACGACATACTCCGGACCCACGCTGCGTGTAATCACCGGCAGCGTGGTGTCCATGGTTGTTGCTCCGCCTACCGATATCGGTGCCAGCTTGCCGAAACGACGGGCAAGAAAAGGCGCGAGGAGCAACGCCGCCAACTCACGGAATATATTTGCAAGAAGAGCCACGGTGCCAAGTTCGGCACCGCGATACTCGGTTATGAATATGCTGGAAAGCGAATAATAGCCCATGCCTGAGCCGACGGCGAGACAGTCGGACAGCTCACGGTGAGGCAGAACCACAGACGAAGCCATGGCGCCGGCAAGCGTACCGGCAATGGTGACGAACGGAAGCAGGGCCAGACGTGGATTGAGTTGTCTGAAGCTGCGGAGCGTCGCGGAGTCGCAACCTATCGACATGCCCACGCTGAACATGAGCGCACACAGCACATAAAAGCTCGTACGGCCATTTATAAAACCATCGGGTATGATGTGAAGCAGTCCACACGCCACGCCGACAGCAAAGAAAGCGGTGATGACAAGACTGCCCTTCATTCCGCCTCCCCACTTTTTCTTCCGCGCAACATGCGCCACATGACCCACGAAAGGAGCACGCTGCCTGCCACGCAGCACACTGCAATCACGAGCGCGTCGAGACCGAGCGTGAGCACGTTGCCGGTGATGCGGGGATCGGCACCCACCTCAACACCGAGCATGAAAAGCAGCGCCCATATAAGCACTGTCACCACACGCGACACCACCGGGCGGCACTTCACGCCGACTATGCGTCCGGCAAGCACCCCGCAGAACATTATTACTATGACCGTAAACATCTGTTTGCGATTTCCTTTTTACAGTAAATCTTTTCAGAACAAAAAAACGTGGCTGAATCATTGTCCGCCGAGACGCTCGAAGAAGACGATGATCTCTTCCCACGTCTTGAACTCGTCGCTGCCCCATACCACCGTAGTGCCGATGAAGTCGTCGCACTCGTGGTCGGTTATGAGATAGTCGCCGTAGAGCACCTGGCGCTGATTGGCGAACACGATGCGGTCGTGTGCCGGAGCACTGAGAAACTTCTCCACCCACGCCACGGCCTCAGCCATGCTGCCGCTATCGTTAAACGGCGCCGGAGCAACCACATAAACATCATAGTGCTCCATGAGCATCTCGTAAGCCTTGTGCATGCTTGCTGTGGCGTTATGGTAGCTGTCGGCAAGCGTCGATATGTCGATGAGCACAATCGAACGCTGACGGCCTTCCTGACGGTCGTCTATGCGGCGTATGACAGGCACAAGATAATGAAGCGCCACCTTGTCGGTGAGCCGGTGCTCACCATGAAAATGTATGGCAGCGGGATAGTGTTCGCGGAACAGGTCGAACGTATGCACGAGCGGATCCTCGTCGCCGAAGAGTCCGGTCACGTGGTCACGCTCCTCCGGAGTGATGTCCTCGAAACAGTGGGACGTGGCCTCGGCATACTCCTTCACGAGCGACTTGGTGACGATGAACTCCTGCACGCCGTCGGCCCTCGGGTTCTGGAACGTCTGCTTGCCTATCATTCCGTGCTTCGACATGGTCTCGCCCATCTGGAAAGCCGGGTTCACCAGTATGCGGTCGTAGCCCTTCAGCTGCTCGGCATACATGCCTCCCATCGACGTACCGATGATTAGGTCGGGCTTCTCTTCCTCGCACATGGCCCGCAACATTTCCATGGCCTCGGCGGGATGTATAGGTATATCGCGTGCCACGACGGTGGCCTCAGGCATGAGAGTGCGCAGGAGCGTCACCGTGCCCGACTGGGCCGACGAACCGAAACCGTGGACATACATTATCTTCTTGCCCGACATGAGTTCGGGAAACTGTTTCACATACTGATTTTCCATAACTTTTTCTGTTTTTATGAATTATCCTGCCGGACAACAGAAGCCTCAACGGCTTGCCGGCGTATCAGTCTGTCAGCCTCACCCAACGGTATGGCGCACCGACCGACACCCGTCTCCGGACCGCTTGCAAAATTACACATTTTATTCGGCTCAAACATAATTTACGTCACACAGATTGCGCCACGGAACATAAAAACAGACGTTATATATTTATGCGGATATACGGACGTCTGTCATTTATAATGATAATGCGTCCGCAAACAAGGCCATGACTGATTGCCGATGAGAATGTTTTTATATCCGGCAAAGCACTCGTCTTTCAATAGCTTTATGTGATATGTGAGGCAGCACGGAAACATCCGGAAAAGCAAGAGCGGCGCAACAGGAAATAAACGGGGATTGGTATTAATAGAATAGCGCGGGATAGATTCTGAAAAAACGCGGGATGAATTCAGAAAAACCGTGGGATGAAATATGGATAAACATTGTTTTCTTATTATAAGATGAAACGATGCAGACCACTTTCAGATTGAAAGCAAATTTTGATTTTTCGGTCCTTGTTTGCGGATATACCCCGAAAAATAAGCACTTATTTGCGAGCAGACTCTCCTTCGGGCGCAAATACGCGAGTTATGAGATGTTTTCATAATATGTTGTATATCAACTATTTATGTTTAAAGAGTATTTTATCGTTTTACAATATGCACCATTTCGGCATGCGAAATGGGCCATATTGGAGTGCGAAATGGCCTATATCGCACCCTAAAATGGGCTTTATCGCAAGCTGAAATGGGCAATATCGGAACGTCGGATAGCCTTTTTCGGACTACGTTATAGGGTATATCAAAAGCCGGTATGCCACGGAATGGCCTCCGATATGCCCGATTTAACATTCCTTTACATTTCTTTTGCGAAAATATTTTGTCAAAATAAAGTCAAGAAAAATCGTAAGTACGTCACGAAAATTTTACCCGAAAGCGATGAAATATGGCGTGAGAAAGGACGTGGAAAAGGTGTGCATGTGCTCCTGATGTGATGATTTGTAGGTTTCGGAAATGTCAGTTTATTATTACATAAGACCAGTGTCGTCATTGTTTATAATGCCCATATATAAGTAAGTTTCTCATTATACTATGGCAGTTTATGGATAAAATCCATTCCCGACAGGATTTCTACTGAACCGTAAAAACTTCGTTCTTCCGTTTGCCATTGCTCTCACCTTTCACTATCTTTGCATAAGATAGGATACGGCTCGGCATAGACAATCCTGGTAAAACTTTGTTTTCCCGTCTTGTCTCTGCGCTCACCTTTCACTATCTTTCAATAAGACAGGAGGCGGTTCGGCAGAGACAATCCTGGTAAAACTTTGTTTTCCCGTCTTGTCTCTGCGCTCACCTTTCACTATCTTTGCAAATTATATTGTTCAGAAAAACAGTTATTGCATATTGTTACTGCCGTTGGAAATCAAAAATAAAAGTAAAACATAAAAACAAAATAGCAATGGAAGGATTGATAATAGCTCTCACACTGCCGCTGCTCGGAACGATGACAGGTGCGGCATTCGTATTTTTCATGAAACATGAGATGCCTTCACTGGTGCAGAAATCGCTGCTCGGATTTGCTTCGGGAGTGATGGTGGCTGCGTCGGTATGGTCGCTGCTCATTCCGGGTATGGAAATGGGAAGCGGCGAAGGATGGGCAAAGGTGATGCCGGTGACCATCGGGTTCCTGTGCGGCATAGCCTTTCTGCTTGCCATCGACTACCTGACGCCTCACCTGCACATAGGCGACAGCAAGCCTGAAGGCCCGCACAGCGGTCTCTCGCGCACGGCCATGCTCTCGCTGGCTGTCACCATACACAACCTGCCCGAAGGCATGGCGGTGGGCGTAGTGATAGCCGGAGCACTGCAGGGTGACGCAGGCATATCGGCGGCAGGCGCACTGGCGATGTCGCTCGGAATTGCCATACAGAACATACCCGAGGGTGCCATCATATCGATGCCGCTACGTGCGGAAGGCAACAGCCGCAAACGCGCCTTCGCCATAGGCACGCTCAGCGGAGTGGTTGAACCGATAGGGGCGGCAGCCGTGATAGTTCTCGCATCGGCCGTCGCCCCTGTCATGCCCTATCTGCTTGCGTTTGCAGCGGGCGCCATGATGTATGTCGTCGTGGAAGAGCTCATCCCCGAGGCATCCGAAGGCGAGCACAGCAACATCGGAACAATAGGTTTCGCCATAGGCTTTGCCCTGATGATGGTGCTCGACGTGGTGCTCGGATGAGCACACACGCCTATCTCACAATCACCTTGCGCGCCGTTCCGTCGGAGTAGCGTATGATGTTCAGTCCGCTCTTAGGCTGCGAGAGTTTCACTCCATCGACTGAATAAATACCGACAACAGTACGTTCGCCTGTCACGGAAGGTCCGGATATGGCCGTGGAAGTCTTCTCCATGCGCGAGAACGCGAGCACAGAGAGTGTGGCGTTGTTGCTCTGGGTTATGGTGACAGACTTCACCTGCTTGTCGGCATCACAGCTTATGCTCTGCTCGAAGAGGCAGTAATGACAGTCGGTTCCGGGTTCTGAGTTGGATATTGTCATGCATCCGAGCTGCGTTACGGCCTCATCGCCGACAGGATTTCTCACAGACCAGTCTCTCACGGTGAGCTTCAGAGGCGACGAACTTGCGCCGTCGGTATAGTTCACCACTACTTCTATCTCACTCTGTCCCTTACCACTGGTGGCAAGCATGCACAGTTCGCTTGTGGCAAACGGCTTGTCGAACACAATATCACCTCTCTGTCCGGAGTATGTCAGGTACAGAGCGTTGTTGCCGTCGTAAGGAGCCAGATGGTACTCAATGTCGGAGTTGGACACCACAACGCGGTCGTCAGGCAGTCCGCCTTCTTTTATCACCGCCTCCGAATAGAACGAGCGGTTGCCGTCTATTGCGCCCGTGGTGCTTGACGAAGCCGGCAGCGCTTCGATAACAACATCACCGTTCCAGCCGCGTACCACGTCAACAGGAACATAATGTATGGACGGGTCGCGCGGCAACAACTTCTTGTCCATGAATATCACGCGGTTTCTTATCCAGTTTTTCAGATATTCTATCTCGTCGCCATAGGTCTGACCTACATAATAGTTGGGCCACACCGAACGGCCGATGATGTTCCACGCGCTCTGATTCCGGCCAAGCGCTCCACCCGATATTATTATGTTGGTGAGCGAATCTATCTTCGTCTCGATGGCCTCATCAGAGTATTGGCCGTTGCGATATTGCTGCCAGCGCAGTTTCACATCGTTCATAAACGACTTGTCGTGCGTCAGTTTATACCACCAGAACGGCACGAGCTGCGGGTCGCTGTTGCGGGCGTTGAAGTCGTACTGCCACAAGTCGGTGCGCTCGCCCTGATTATAATTGGCGTTGCCATAGGCGATGTTGAAATCCCAAAGTGACATCTTCCAGCGCGGATCGAGTCCTTCGCGTGCGGCACGTGTCTCACTGTATTTATACAGGTTGGTGCTCAGGCGGTAGCCGTCGATGTTGAACGAGAACTCGGTAGAGAGCATATAGTCGATGAACGATGTCACGTCTATATACTTGCGGTAGCCGCGCTCGGAGTCGGTGTAGTAGTCGGTGCGGAACGAAGCCTCCATATCGTCAATCTGCTTATGCAGTGCCTCGCGTGTGCCGGGCATCAGTTCGGCGAAGTCCTCATAGTCTGGGGCGGAGTATTGATAGGTTATCTTGTTGGAGGTTATGTCGTTGCCGTTGCCGTCAACGGGGTGATACTTCGACTGATAATACTCCGGCTCGTCGTCACGGTCTATCTCCACGAGGTAGTCTCCGGTCAGATCGCCGTCGTCCTCACCCGGATCGTTGAGGTTAAGACGTTTCTTACCCTTGCCCACCCGCTCGGACATGATGAACACTCCGTAATATGTTCCGTCGAGAACGACCTCGCAGAACTTTGCGTGTGGCACGAAGTCGAAATACGGACGTCCCAGTTCGAAGGTGAGCACATCGCGTATCATGCTCTTGTCGGAGAACGGGGCAAGCAGCGCCCAGTCGTTGTCCTTGCCCATGCCCATTATCTTGACCTTCTGTTTCTCGCCTCCCTCCTCGAGCGGTTTGTCCAGCGGGCGGAACGAGTATGGTTTCTTGTCTGAGTTGTTAAACGACGAGTTGCCGCGATATTTCAGCGCCACGTAGCCTTCATAATCCACCTTCTGGTTAGGATAAGCCAGTGTGTCGCCGTAGTTGTACTGGCCTTCGCCGTTGTCGATTATTTTCATCCGTGCCGTGATACGGTCCTCACGCTGTATCATCCGGCCGTTCACATTGATGAAAACTATCGGCATATTGGTCTTGGTCAACCTGACGTAGGCATTGTTTGTGGGCTTGTAATTGTCGGCACGCTGTGCTTTCAGACACGCCGCAATCATCATCAATGGCAGCAGTAACAGTAATCTTCTCATATAATGTGTATTTAATTATTAAGTTTCGGGAATAAGGCTTTTATATTAAAACAACGGAAACATATTTTCACTTAAAGTCTCCGGCAATGAAAAACAAAAAAGACAATGCAACGGAGCTTGGTGAACGCCGGACGCGCACACACCGTTACATTGTCTTTATATAAATGAATGAAATAGCTGGATTATTTTATCACATTCAGTTCACGACCCACTTTGACGAATGCCTCAACGGCTTTGTCGAGATGGGATTTCTCGTGTCCGGCAGACAACTGTACACGGATGCGGGCCTGTCCTTTCGGAACGACAGGATAGTAGAAGCCTGTCACATAGATGCCTTCGTCCTGCATACGGGCTGCAAAGTCCTGCGACAGTTTGGCGTCATACAGCATTACGGCGCAGATGGCGCTCTGTGTAGGCTTGATGTCGAAGCCTGCTGCGAGCATCTTGTCGCGGAAGTATGTCACGTTCTCCATCAGTTTGTCGTGCAGCGCGTTGCTTTCCTTCAGCATCTTGAACATCTCTATGCTTGCACCGACGATTGAAGGAGCCACAGAGTTGGAGAAGAGATAAGGACGCGAACGCTGGCGCAGCATGTCGATAATCTCCTGACGACCGGTTGTGAATCCGCCCATCGCACCGCCGAATGCCTTGCCCAGGGTGCCGGTGAAGATATCGATGCGACCATATACGTTGAACAGCTCAGCCACACCATGGCCGGTAGCGCCTACCACTCCGGCTGAATGCGACTCATCAACCATGACGAGTGCATCGTACTTCTCTGCCAGATCGCATATCTTGTCCATCGGTGCTACATTGCCGTCCATAGAGAACACGCCGTCGGTAGCTATGATACGGTGGCGTTGTGCCTGCGCTTCTTTCAGGCAACGCTCAAGGTCTTCCATGTCCGCATTGGCGTAACGGTAGCGTTTAGCCTTGCAGAGACGCACTCCATCGATGATCGACGCATGGTTGAGAGAGTCTGAAATGATGGCATCCTCGTCGGTCAGCAACGACTCGAACAGTCCACCGTTGGCATCGAAACACGACGCATAAAGGATTGTATCGTCTGTCTTGAAATAATCAGATACGGCTGCCTCAAGCTCCTTGTGCAGGTCCTGAGTACCGCAGATGAATCTTACGGACGACATACCGAATCCGTGTGTGTCCATGGCTTGCTTTGCAGCGTTGATGAGACGGCTGTTGTCGGACAATCCCAGATAGTTGTTGGCGCAGAAGTTCAGCACCTCACCACCATTCTTAACCTCAATATCGGCACGCTGCGGAGTGGTGATCACTCGTTCGTCTTTATACAATCCGGCAGCCTTTATATCTGCCAATTCCTTTGCAAGGAATTCTTTCATTTTACCATACATAGCTTTAAGATTTAATATATTGTTTAAGCACCGTTATAGTGTCATACGGCAAAGGTCACATTTTTTTTTGTTTTCGGCAAAAAAATAAGCCAAAAAATGTCTTATTACGGCCAAATCTGCATACCTTTGCTAAACGAAAGACCAAACTAAACAAACACTAACAATGAAAAATATTCTAATCATCGGTTCTACCGGACAAATCGGTTCTGAACTAACAATGATGCTGAGACACCTCTACAGCGGTAACGTCGTTGCCGGATACATACCCGGTGCTGAGCCGAAAGGCGAGTTGAAAGAAAGCGGACCGTCTGCCATCGTTGACATAACCAATCAGCAACAGATTGCCGATGCAGTGGAAAAATATGATATCGACGCCATCTACAACCTTGCGGCGCTGCTATCTGCCGTTGCCGAAGCCAAACCGCAACTGGCTTGGAAGATTGGTGTTGGCGGACTGTTCAACGTTCTTGAGGTAGCAAGAGAGAAGAAGTGCGCCGTGTTCACTCCGAGTTCTATCGGATCATTCGGTCCTTCAACACCGAAGGACAAGACTCCGCAGGACACCGTCCGCGACCCGAAGACCATGTACGGAGTAACCAAAGTGACCGGCGAACTGCTCAGCGATTACTATCACACTCGCTTTGGTGTGGACACAAGAGCCGTGCGTTTCCCGGGACTTATATCCTACGTGACACCTCCGGGAGGCGGAACCACCGACTATGCTGTTGACATATACTACTCTGCCGTGAAGGGAGAGACGTTCGAATGTCCTATCGCCGCCGGCACATTCATGGACATGATGTATATGCCCGACGCCCTGCGCGCAGCAATAGAGATAATGGAGGCCGACCCGACAAAGCTCGTTCACCGCAACGCTTTCAACATAGCTTCGATGAGCTTCGACCCTGAAATAATATACAACAGCATTAAAGAAGTGATTCCCGACTTCAAGATGGTTTACAAAGTAGATCCATTACGCCAGGCAATAGCCGAATCATGGCCCAACTCCATCGACGATACTTGCGCACAAGAAGAATGGGGATGGAAACCGGAATACGACCTGAAGACCATGACCAAGGACATGATCGAGAAGCTGAAAATAAAATTCGGTAAATAAGAACAGTAAAATCCATAATGGAATACGGGACCGTGGCAGCATGCTTCACGGTCCCGTATTTATTTCTTAAAGCCCTAAACTCACTTCTTAACAATCACCTTGTCAAGATCGGAATATGCCACCGAAGCCTTGATTGTGCCCAAAGCATAAGCCGCTATCTCGTAAGGCTGATAGATAAACGTCACACTGTCCTTACCCAAAACGAAATTATCGGGCACGAATGGCTCGCTGAACGCGAACACTCCTTTTTCCTTCAAGCCATCAAGATTGGCCGCCTTATACGTCCGAGAGAGTGATTCCACAATCTTATCCGTCACTACACTGTCGCTGCCTGCGGTAAAAAAGTCGGCCTTACCAATCTTCTTGCCGGTGGCACTATCGAAATTCAACGCCTTCGTAAGGCTCGTTCCGTGCGCTCCTCCGGTGTAAGAATAAGTCTCGAACGAATAAGTCGTCACACCGGTCTTCTCATGACTGACGCCCGATTTCACCATATACGTATAGTTCAACGGCACACCATTGACACCCATAGACATAAGTTTCTTGCATTCCTCGCGATAGTCTGCGATATAAGCAGCCACAAAATCATCCACAACCTGCCTGATGTCAGCGTGCGTACCGGCCTTCAACGTAGGCTTATACATATTCACATTGAATATGCCAGAAGTCAGAATGGAGTCGTTGACAACTTCTGCATTGGCTCCCGTTGCATAAAGAACGCAGAGACTGATCTCGCATTTAGCATCACTCTTTCCTCTGTCGAGCATCGCCACCGTATCGACAACAATGCTGTCGAAAGCCAGACTGTCAACGTCAGACGCAGTCTTGCTCTGACCATCACACGAACTGAAAGCCGCAATAATGGCGGCAAACAGCATTCCTACCGGAAACATCACCTTCTTCATAAAGACGCTTTTTTGATTTGTAAATAATAAGATTTGGGGTAAAAAAGATATTATCAATGCAAATATATGGTCTTTTCCACTTCTCCGGAATATGTATTCACCTTTATAGTTACGGCACCGGTGGTGAACGATGAAGTCCTGATGCTGAGATACTTACGCACAGAATAATATTCAGGCACGCCGCCTTGGTCGTGCAACAGACGCAGAACCGTGCAGCTGCCGCCACCGGTCGTTGTAGTGGTCTGCTCTCCTACGATGCCTATAGTGTGCAAAGCTCCGTCGTCATCAGTAGTTCCCGATTTCAACAGAATGCACATATTAAGATATTTTCCGTCGGCAGATAGCCACGCACTCTCAAATGTCACGGGATCCACAGGCACATTGCCGACCTGCCACGCAGGCACGATGTCGAGCACAGGAACCTGTGCCACCGACAGAGCCTGGGCAACAGCATTGCCAGACTCGTCGCTATCCAGGTTGTAATAAAGCAGCGCACGATACACTGAGTCGGGCGTAGTTATCCACGACAACGTGAACGACGGATCTACAGAAAGCCGCTCGCCCTCGTCGGTAACCACATAATCGACATATTTGCCGGCACCGGCATGCATATCGACAAAGTCGGCGCGCAGATACGAATAACTGCCGTCGCCACTGTCGTAGCCGTCGGACGAACATCCGGCAAGCACCGCCGAGAACAGCAGCACGCATATCAACAGCCGTGCGTAAGCCTTATACATTTCCCTCATTCAGTGCCATTTGGTTGCGTGCCGGGTTGGCATACATCGTAAGCATGCGCTCACGCAGGAATGCGTAGTCCGGATTCTCTATGTCAATCTTGGCCAACTGGCCATCCATGTATTTCTCGAATGTATCCTTATCCTTATCCGTGTAATGTCCGGACAGAGCCTTCGAGCCTTCGAGCAAGTCTATCGCAATGTAGTTGTTAGGATAAAGCCGGTAGTTGGCAAAGATGTTACGGTCGATGTGTTCGGCAACGGCACGGAACAGTTCACCCTTCGGCATGTCGGCATCAAGAGTTGCGAGCCATTCGTCTATGCACGGAGCACAATGATAATGTATGTGTCCCTTATATCCGATGATGCCCGTCTGCATGCTCACGATGTCGTCCTGAGCCGACTTTTTCCATCCTTCCACGTCGCGTTTGAGCTGGAATTCGCGCGCCTTCAGGAAGTCGCACGGGTCGAACTCATAGGATATGGACAGCGGAACGATGTGCAACGCCGCGATGCGTTCGGCCACAGAACCCTCGCCGCCCATGGCCATCATCTTTATGATTGCCTCCTGAGTGCGGTCGTTGGAGTCCTTGGCGCGTCCCTCACGCTGCGCTATCCACACGCCTTCTTTCTTCTCGCTTATGACCAGATGCATATAGTCGGACAACCGTTTGCTTGCCATGAGCATCTGACGCATCGGAAGCGAGCGCTCAACGATGAACGACTTGTTGATGCGCACGAGATCCTTAACCCACGGCAACGACAGCAGATTGTCGCCGATGGCAATCTCGCAGGTTGTGGCGAAGTGCGAATCGACGAGCATCATGTTGAGCAGCGCCGAGTCGAGCACTATGTCGCGGTGATTGCTCACGAAGGTGTAAGCCCGCGTATTGTCGATTGCCGTGCAGTCGATGTCGCATCCCAGGCTGGCCTTTGCCAGCAGACCGTTGAGGAACGGATAGCAGATGCTTATCTGGAACTCAAGGTTTGTCCTGCACGAACGAATCTTTGCAGCCAGCGCGTCGAACGGTATGCCGGGAAATACCGCCCCGGCCACCTGTCTGAACTGTGCGTTGGCGATAAGCCGCTCGAACACTTCGGGCAGTTCCTCCGGCTCGAACGGTCTTATCTCATCATACTGTCTTAATAACTCGATGTTCATAATAACTTAATTATCAGGTCAGGTTTAAAGCGAGAGGCAGTGCTGCCGCCTGCTCAGAACTGGTTCTCCACAATATCGGTCAGCACGTCCTTGATGTCGAGTCCGGCAGCGCGTACCTGCTGAGGGATGAAACTCGTGGCGGTCATGCCCGGCGTAGTGTTCACCTCGAGCATGTTTATCTTGTCGTTGCCGTTCTCATCCTTGGTGATGATATAGTCAACACGGATGATACCGTTGCAGCGCAGTATGTCGTAGATGCGCGATGTCTCCTCTGCCACACGTGCGGCGGTGTCAGGACTTAAACGTGCCGGAGTGATTTCCTTCACCTCTCCGTTATATTTGGCATTGTAGTCGAAGAACTCGTTGCTGGTCACAACCTCAGTGGCAGGGAACACCACCGACTTCTTCTTTGTCTTGTAACAGCCTATCGATATCTCGGTTCCGTCGAGGAAACTTTCTATCATCACCTCGTTGCTCTCCATGAAAGCCACGCGCAATGCCGGCGCAAGTTGATCGGTGTTCTTCACCTTCGACACGCCGAAACTGCTGCCGTCGGCTGCCGGCTTTACGAAACACGGCATTCCGATAAGGCGCTCTATCTCCTCGTCGCTGTACTTGTTTTCCTCGCCGCGACGCAGCAACAGGCTATTTGCCACGTTCACTCCGTAACCTTTCAGATAGTTGTTGAGCACATACTTGTCGAATGTCATCGCCTCGACGAGCACACCGCTCGTGCTGTATGGCACCTTCACGAGCTCGAAATAGCCCTGCATCAGTCCGTTCTCTCCCGGTGTGCCGTGTATTGTTATGTAGGCATAGTCGAACACAACAGCCTTTCCATCCTTTACAAACGAGAAGTCGTTGCGGTCGATGGGAGCAGTAGTGCCGTCCTCAAAGTTGACATGCCAGTTCGATCCTTCCACGTCAACGATATACACATTGTAACGTTCCTTGTCGAAGAACGAATAAAGCCCTTGTGCCGAATTCATCGACACGTCGTGCTCAGACGAGTCGCCACCGCATACGATGGCTATGTTTCTCTTTATATTTTCCATATTATTGAAAACGTTGTTTATTAGTCTTCGAATGTATTGTTGTTTGTTCCGGCTATATATACGCGCCACTTGTCTATGAGTGCCGCGAAGTCTGCGGGCATCGGCGAGTCGAAATCCATCTGCTTGCCGGTGATGGGATGGCGGAAGCCGAGCGTCCTTGCGTGCAGCGCCTGACGGTTGCACAGCTTGAAGCAGTTCATTATGAACGCCTTGTATGACGCGCTGCGGTTGCCACGCAGTATCTCACAACCTCCGTAACGCTCATCGCCGAAGAGCGGATGACCGATATACCGCATGTGCGCCCTTATCTGATGGGTGCGCCCTGTCTCGAGGATGCACTCCACGAGCGTCACATATCCGAATCGCTCCAGCACCCTGTAGTGTGTCACGGCAGGCTTGCCTATGCCCGAGTCGGGCGGACACACGGTCATGCGTAGCCGGTCCTTGGGGTCGCGCGTTATGTTTCCCTCTATGCGTCCCTCGTCCTCGTTGAAGTTGCCCCACACCATAGCGACATAGCTGCGGTGGGTCGTCTTGTTGAAGAACTGCGCTCCGAGCGACGTCTTTGCCGCCGGAGTCTTGGCCACGACGAGCAGTCCGCTCGTGTCCTTATCTATCCTGTGTACCAGTCCTACCTCCGGATCGTTGGGATCGAAACTGTCCACTCCCTTCATGTGCCACGCAACGGCGTTCACCAGCGTGCCGTGGAAGTTGCCCACACCCGGGTGCACCACCAGTCCGGCAGGCTTGTTCACCACCATCAGGTCGTTGTCCTCATACACGATGTCGAGCGGTATGTCCTCAGCCTCTATCGTAGAGTCGTAGCGCGGGCGGTCGAGCATCAGCGTCACCACATCGCCCGGACGCACCTTATAATTGCTCTTCACAGGGCGGTCGTTCACGTGGACATAGCCTGCGTCGGCAGCCTTCTGTATCCGGTTGCGGCTGGAGTGTTGCAGTTTGTCGCACATATACTTATCCACGCGTATGGGCTCCTGCCCCTTGTCCACCACAAAGCGGAAATGCTCGTAGAGCTGTTGCGACTCCTCGTCAATCTCTTCTATGTCCTCTATATTGTCTGCCATGAATTGTCCTGTTTTTGTTTCCACACATATTTATATATGCCGTGAGATTACTCACCCGTGCCGTCTTCAGAAGGCGGGGGAGAAGTAACAACCTCGAACTCGTCGACATCGCCGTCGTCCACCGGCTCGAAGCTGTCGCCGTCCACGTATTCCACGCTGTCCGACTCGTCGCGCATGCCGCTTCCGGCCTGCACCGTCACCACGTCGTCAACCGATATTCTGTCGCCTGCCACCACCTGACGGCCGCGCACAGTCACGCCATAGACCCAGTCGCGCTCACCCGGCACATACTCCGGCTTGCCCACCTTGAAGCCCATTGCCGTGAGCTTGGCGATGGCCTCGCGCACCGAGCTGTTGTCTATTATGTCAGGAAGGGTTATCATAGGCGAATGGGCGGCGTTGACGATCACCGTCACCATGCGTCCGGTCTTCACCTTCGAGCCGGCCTCGGGAGTCTGCTCGAGTATGCAGTCCGGCGCGAGCGTCTTAACATAACCCGTATCGCTCACGGTCACATCGAGTCCGAGCTCGCGCAATATGTGCTGCGCGTCGCTGAAAGACTTCTGCCGCAGATCGGGCACGACAATCTCCTCGCCGTGATGGGTATATACGCCGAGCCAATATTTCAGCCCGAGGCACGCCAGCAGCACAACCAGAGCCATTGCCGCCAGATTGCCCCAAAGATACCAGCTTCCGAACTTTTTGAAGAAATCCGTAGGTTTCATCTCACATAATTTTGCACAAAGATAACATTAACTACTCAATGAACAAAATAAAAGAGTACATAAAGTTCAAAAAAACAGCCTCACGGCAAAGCCGCGACAGCAACGCGGCGGGACGCCGATGAAACCGCCGCACGGGTATGCCAACCCGCCGCCACGCCCTTCACCAAGTGAACAATGAGCTGCGCGAAGCATTATTTCACACCGTGAAGGCCGCTTCGCCGTATGGCGGCATACGGTTTTCCGGTCAACGGAAAAGTAAGTTCCGGACATCAGAAGATACCGTTTAAGATATCAGAAAATGCCGTTTCAAGCATCAGAAAATGCCGATTCGCAAGGCAAGGGAATACGCATAAGACATAAAGATCCGCATAACCGTCATCGCCGCCAAGTGTCCGGAATCCGGATTATCAGCATCAAATTAATATGAATACGTGAAAAACGGTATGCTCCGCACGTCTGACAACGGTGTTTCTGATGGAAATCCACGCGCCACACTTACAATTTTTCTTGACTTTATTTTGACAAAATATTTTCACAAAAGAAATGTAAATGAATGTTAAATCGGGCATATCCGAGGCCATTTCGGCGCATACCGGCTTCTGATATACCCCATAACTTAGTCCGAAAAAGGCCATCCGACGTTCCGATATTGCCCATTTCAACTTGCGATTAAGCCCATTTCATGGTGCGAAATAGGCCATTTCGCACTCCAATATGGCCCATTTCGCATGCCGAAATGGTGCTTTTCGCAAAGTGATAAAATACCCGTTAAACATAAATCATTGATATTCAATAATATACGCAAAGCCCTCATAACTCGCGTATTTGCGCCCGAAGGAAAGTCTGCTCGCAAATACGCGCTTATTTTTCGGGGTATATCCGTAAACACGGACAAAAAAATCAAAATCCGCTTTCAATTTGAAAGTTGTACGAATCGTAATATATCATCAGAAGAAAACAACGCTTATCCACAACCGCAACGGCCGTATTCCACCTTCTACCAACACCCGCTTAATTCCCGCAGGCCCCTATCCTGCCCCGAGCCACAACCGTTCAAAAAGCCCGTTCCGACAGGAAAGCATAAAAAAACAGCAAGGAGCAGGCCGATAGCCCTGCTCCTTGCTGCTCACAAAAATCCCGTGCCTGACGGAATCTACGGCTTATTTGCCGTGATGCTCGTCTGATACAGTCAGCTTTTTGCGACCGTGAGCACGACGTGAAGCCAATACGCGGCGACCGTTCTTTGTCGACATTCTCTCACGGAAACCGTGCTTGTTCACTCTCCTTCTGTTGTGAGGCTGAAATGTTCTTTTCATTTTCTATCTAAAATTTTATTTGTTATTATTCACGCTTTGGGCTGCAAAATTACTCATTTCTTTTTAATTAGCAAAGAATAATGTGATTTTTAGCAGAAATATTTAGGTTTTTTTCCAAAATTACCGTAACTTTGCAGCGAATTTACGAAGAAGCAACGAATAATTCAATTTTAGACAAACACATATGATCAATTCACAGGACATTAAGAACGGAACATGCATCCGCATGGATGGCAAGCTGTTCTTCGTCATCGAATTTCTGCACGTGAAACCCGGAAAGGGCAATACTTTCATGCGCGTGAAACTGAAAAACGTTGTTGACGGACGCGTTTTGGAGCGCCGCTTCGACATCAGTGAAAAACTTGAAGACGTACGCGTAGAGCGCCGCCCGTATCAGTATCTCTACAAAGAGGGTGAGGACTACATCTTCATGAATCAGGAGACTTACGATCAGATTCCTATCGCACACGACCTGATCACCGGTGTTGACTACATGAAGGAAGGCGACGTGGTTGAGGTTGTTTCCGACGCATCAAACGATACCGTACTCTTCGGCGAGATGCCGGTGAAGACAAACCTGCGCGTAACACACTCAGAGCCGGGCATCAAAGGCGATACAGCGACAAACGCTACAAAGCCTGCTACTCTCGAGACTGGTGTTGAGGTTCGCGTACCGCTGTTCATCAACGAGGGCGATCTCATACAGGTTGACACCCGCGACGGCAGCTATCTGCAGCGCGTGAAGGAATAACACGTAGCGGAACACAATAACAGGAAAAGGTAAAAACCGGACACGCAACGCTGCATGCCGCTTTTTACCTTTTCTCGTTTTGATTATATTGCATTGCCTTTTAACCGTCTTCATACACCAACCTGAAAACAACTGAAGATTATGAAATACAGCTTCATCATTCCCGTTTACAACCGTCCGGACGAAGTGGACGAACTTTTGCAGAGCATGACACACCAGACGCTCACCGACTTTGAGGTGATTGTGGTGGAGGACGGCTCGGCGCGCGACTGCAAGGACGTGTGCGCAAGATATGCAGGAAAGCTCGACCTGCACTATTACATGAAGGAGAACTCCGGACCGGGACAGAGCCGCAACTACGGAGCGGAGCGCGCACGGGGCGAGTATCTCATAATTCTCGACAGCGACGTGGTGCTACCCGAGGGCTACCTGCAGAGCGTTGACGACGAGCTGCGCACTCTTCCGGCCGACGCGTTTGGCGGACCCGACTGCGCGCATCCGTCGTTCACACCCACGCAGAAGGCCATCTCCTACTCCATGACGTCGTTCTTCACCACCGGAGGCATACGCGGCGGCAAGAAGAAGATGGACAAGTTCTATCCCCGCTCGTTCAACATGGGCATACGCCGCGACGTATATAAGGAGCTGGGCGGGTTCTCGCGCATGCGCTTCGGCGAGGACATCGACTTCAGCATACGCATATTCAAGGCGGGCCACGCGTGCCGTTTGTTTCCCGGAGCGTGGGTGTGGCACAAGCGCCGCACAGACTTCCGCAAGTTCTTCCGGCAGGTATACAACAGCGGAATAGCACGTATAAACCTATACAAGAAATACCCCGAATCGCTGAAAATAGTGCATCTCATGCCCGCCGCGTTCACTGCCGGCACGGCTCTGCTCGTGATTCTCGCAGCCGTCATGTGCCAACCGCTGTGGCTGGCGCCCATAGTGCTCTACGCGCTCATGATACTTGCCGACTCGTCCATGCACAACCGCAGCCTGCGCATAGGCCTGCTTAGCGTGGCGGCGGCGTTCGTGCAGCTGACGGGCTACGGCCTCGGATTCTTCAATGCGTGGTGGAAACGCTGCGTGCGCGGAGGAAGCGAGTTCAGCGCATTCGACAAGACATTCTATAAATGACCGACAAACTGAACATCAACCAGTGGGCCGAGGACGACCGTCCGCGCGAGAAGTTCATGCGCAACGGTGCCAAGAGCCTGTCTAACGCCGAACTGCTGGCCATACTCATAGGCTCGGGCTCGACCGACGAGAGCGCCGTGGAACTGATGAAACGCATACTCGGCGACTGCAACAACAACCTGAACACCTTAGGCAAGAAGACCATCCACGAACTGACACAATACAAAGGCATGGGTCCGGCAAAGGCCGTCACCGTGCTCGCGGCGTGCGAACTGGGCAAGCGCAGGCAGGCTGAAGGGGCCGAACCGCGCCCGCGTCTCGACTCGGCAGACGCCATCTACTCGCACATGCACACCAAGATGCAGGACCTGGACGTGGAAGAGGCGTGGGTGCTGCTTATGAACCAGAACTTCAGACTGATAAAGGAGGAGTGCATATCGCACGGAGGCATAAGTGAGACTGCCGTGGACATACGCATAATAATACGCGAGGCGATACTCCACAACGCCACCGTCATAGCCCTGTGCCACAACCATCCGAGCAACAACGCCACGCCCAGCGCCGACGACGACCGACTGACGCAAAGACTGAAGAAGGCGTGCGAGACCATGAGAATACACATGGCCGACCACATCATCGTCACCGACGGCCAGTATTACAGCTACTGCGAGCACGGCAGACTCTGATTGCAAAAACCTGATTTTTTATTGTGCCGCTATCATTTTTTCATTATCTTTGCATAAGATAAGCTGCACTCGGGAAATTGAAAGTGAACTTTCTTTCCGCTCGTTGGCAATATCTTTGCATAAGATATACTGCACTCGGGAAATTGAAAGCAAGCTCTCTTTCCGCTCGTTGGCAACATCTTTGCATAAGATAAGCTGCACTCGGGAAATTGAAAGCAGACTTTCTTTCCGCTCGTTGGCAATATCTTTGCATAAGATATGCTGCACTCGGGAAATTGAAAGCAGACTTTCTTTCCGCTCGTTGGCAATATCTTTGCCTTAAATAAAAACATCACACATGACACAGGAAGAAAAGACAAATATAGAGGAACGCATCGTTGACATTCTGAAGACTGTTTACGATCCGGAGATCCCGGTAAACATATACGACCTCGGACTGATATACAACATCGACGTGAAACCGACTTACGACGTTGTGATAGACATGACATTCACCGCGCCCACATGTCCTGCCGCCGACTTCATCATTGAAGACGTAAGGCAGAAGGTGGAGACGCTGGACAAAGTGAAGTCGGCAACGGTCAATCTTGTATTCGAACCCGAGTGGGACAAGAGCATGATGACCGAAGAAGCGAGAGTAGAGCTGGGCTTCGAATAATCATCCGACATGCCTGCCACGCACAGACGGCAGGCATGACCATCCGGCGCACACCACCAGTGTGCGCGCTGCATCAACACAACAGAAATAACCTTACGCCACCATTCACTATGGACAAGAAAAACGTTTACTTCCTTTCCGACGCTCATCTCGGTTCGCTGGCCATAGACCACGGACGGACTCAGGAGCGCAGGCTCGTAAGATTTCTCGACAGCATAAAGAACAAGGCTGCCGCTGTTTATCTGCTCGGCGACATGTTCGACTTCTGGAACGAGTATAAATATGTCGTTCCGAAAGGCTACACACGTTTTCTCGGCAAGCTGTCGGAGCTTACGGACATGGGCGTGGAGGTGCATTACTTCACCGGCAACCACGACATATGGACCTACGGTTATCTGGAAAAGGAATGTGGGGTGACGGTTCATACGAAGCCCGTAACGACGGAGATATACGACAAGGTGTTCTTCCTGGCTCACGGCGACGGGCTCGGCGACCCCGACAAGAAGTTCAAGATGCTGCGCAGGATATTCCATAACCGCACGTGCCAATGGCTGTTCAACACCATACATCCGCGCTGGAGCATGGCGCTCGGCCTGAACTGGGCAAAGCACAGCCGGCTGAAACGCGCCGACGGCAAGGAACCGCCATACATGGGTGAGGACAAGGAGTATCTCGTGTTGTTCGCAAAGGAATACATGAAAAGCCATCCGCAGATAGACTATTTCATCTTCGGACACCGACACATAGAGCTCGACCTCATTCTCTCGCGCAAGTCACGGCTGATGATAATAGGCGACTGGATAACGCAGTTCACCTACGCCGTGTTCGACGGCGAGCACATGTTCCTCGAGGAATATGTCGAGGGCGAAAGCAGACCATAAACAAACCAAATAACATCTATTATGATTTCATTAAAGACAATCGTACTTGCAGCGGCATGCTCACTGCTGACATGCAACGTCGCCGTGGCACAAAACCACAACGACTTTGCCAACTACAAGCGCTACGCAGAGGAGAACGCCAAGCTCGGAAAGCCTGCCAAGGGCGAGAAAAGAGTGGTTTTCATGGGCAACTCCATCACTGAGGGATGGGTGAACACGCACCCCGACTTCTTCAAGAAACACGGTTACATAGGACGCGGAATAAGCGGACAGACATCGTATCAGTTCCTACTGCGCTTCCGTGAGGACGTGATCAACCTGGAGCCGAAGGTTCTCGTGCTGAACTACGGCACCAACGACATAGCCGAAAACACAGGCCCCTACAACGAAGACATAACCTTCGGCAACATCCTGTCGATGGTTGAGCTGGCACAGGCTCACAAGATTAAAGTGATACTCACATCCACCCTGCCGGCAAGAAACTTCGGATGGCGTCCATCTGTCACTGATGCCATGGAAAAAATACGCAGCCTCAACGCTCGCGTGAAGGCTTATGCCGAGGAGAACGGCATACAGTATGTGGATTACTTCACTGCCCTGCTAGCACCTGACAAGGGCGGCATGGACACGAAATATACGCCGGAGACAGTGCATCCCAACGCCGCCGGATATGACGTGATGGAAGCATTGATTGTCCCGGCAATAGAGAAAGCGCTGTAACAACAGGCTAAACGATATAAAGAAAGGCATGTCATCCATAACGGAGACATGCCTTTTATGCTTTTATTATATTCATTACGTGTGTCCTTTCTGTATCTATCGCCTGGCCGAAATCTGATACTGACCGGACAACAATGTGTTTTTATCCGTAAGACGAAACGAGTTCGACAGAATATTACGGTTGTCTTTATCAGCCGGTTTTATAAGAAGCACTCATTGACATTGGCTTTCACCTGTCGTGAAATGGGCTTTTTCGGGTTACGAAACAGGCCGTTTCATGGTCTGACATGGACCGTTTCAGAGCACGAAACAGACTCTATCATGGTTCAAGAAAGGCTCTTTCAGAACGCGATAAAGACCTTTCCGCAACATTATAAGTAGTCTGAAAAATGATAAACACTATCAATGCATAATAAGATATGCTCAAGCTTCTCAGGAAAGAAAAGCGAGAGGTTAAAATATAGAATAACAACACATATTAAAAGCTGAAATAATTTAAATCTATTGAAATTATAGAATTAGAACAAGAAAATCGCCCGTTTTTACCCAAAATTACATATAATGCGCTATATTAGCATACGAATTTTGTAATTAAAACAATGCGTATGATTCACTTTCTAAGAAAATACTCCCCAAATTACGCAAAAAAACAATCTTGAAGGTTGGTCCATAATTTTAGTTGTTGCCGTAGGATTCGAAGCAACATCGTTTGCACATAACTGGCTTGAAATGATCGGGTTCTTCATTGCTGGAGTTTTATGTGCCCATATTATCGCCTGTATCGTGAAATTTTTTATATCTAAAAATCTTAAGTAACTATGAAAAAGATAAAAGCATTTTTAGCTTGTAGTGTACTCGCTTTCTCTATGGCTTTAGCCGTACAGGAAGTTTCTACATCTTCTTATAAGAGCAATATTCTCGCAGGAATCAATTACTACGCACAACATCATGATGTGGCTGTTAATTGGAAAGCAAAAGCCGGTGTTGCAACAAGAGCGGACTGTGTTATTTCCTCCACATGTATGAAAGCAGCTCTTATTGGATCTGGAGCAAACACTTTAGGCATAATCATCTGTGGTGCTGCCATAGGATTATAACCATCAACAAATACCAATGAGATATTTAACACTAAAATTACATATATGTACGATAACAATAGTATATAACATGAGTTTGACGAATTCAAAACAAAACGAGCTGTGTGTATAGAGTTCTCGTAACATTAATACACGGCTTCTTCGAAAAGCAACAATATGCAGCAATTGCACCCAACAGGTTGACGATGAAATTATCAAAGCTCCTGTGTATTGAACCGAAGGTCATTGTTTGCGTAACAATAACGTGAGTTCGATATAAAATCAAAAAATAGAAAGTTGTCTGTCATTGACAA
>ERZ779888.540-NODE-540-length-44779-cov-12.562159_pt1 | contig 44779 bp, 55 predicted proteins | sample MGYA00511245_ERZ779888 | MGnify/ENA primary metagenome ERZ779888 (study PRJEB29588, sample SAMEA2155255) | human gut metagenome | biome: human gut; feature: human-associated habitat; material: faeces | place: Denmark | collected 2008/2010 ...
GAGCGTCAGGATTTCGGGCATTGGGAGTGTGACCTTGTACTGGGATCTCGCTCAACTGTGCCGCCGAGAGAACGACTTCACCGTGTTGATGGAAATCTGGAGCTGCGCCGCTATCCTGCCATCCCCTGCTCCATCCCGGCGCAGGGCAATGATCTGTTGTTTCTGTTCGTCCGTCATGATGGACACCTCCTGAAAATTTGGTCTTCAGGAGTAACAGGACAGAACGGCTATCGTTAAGTACTATGAAGGCAAATAATAAGAGCTATGGAAAAATGAGAAATCATTTTTTCATAGCTCTTATTAGTCGTGACCTGCGACCGACTTAAGGAGCCACTAATTCATTCGGCACTCCGTTTTCACGCGTCTGCACTTTTATCTCGTAACCCTACAATTCCCGACACAAAACGAGCTGGAACGTTTTGGGCTGCTATGCCTCCGGTTTGTCCACTAGAGAGACACAGTATATCTACGCAGGCCCGAAGCACCTCATTTCATCAGCGCTTCCTTAAACTTTTATCTTGTAAAGCGGAATATTTATTTAACCACTCTAGAGCTCGTTCCTGATGAACCATCTGCAGAAATCAGGCTCTGCATCTCTTCATCAAACTCTTTCATACGAGTATCTTGATTGAAAAAGTGCAGTCCCCAGATTCTATACTGATTGTTGTCGACGTATGTTTTCACTGGAATTGCTTCTGTTTTCATCTGCAGCAGAAAATCCTCTTTCCACTTGTCTTTTTCAAGAAGCATAGTTCCCTTCGGCTCCACGAATATTTGCAACTGCTCAAATCCATCCGTTTCTGGCCGGTGAAGGAATATTACATAGTCCGGTTCGAAACGTTCTCCATCTTCAAAAGAATAGAGATGGAATTCCCGCTCGTTTCTTACCAGATATACCTTGCTGTATACTTTTCGGAGCTCCTCTACATAATTATGAAAATATGCAACGAACGCTTTTTCTTCGGAAGTTCCGAAGTTATCGGTATAAACAAACCAATCTTCCTGAGACAGATCTATTTTCCATTTTTCCGGAACAGACGAATCGTTCTGAGAGATACCCACACCACCATCATGTGGATCAGTGTAGTTAACTGTTTTATTACGGAATACTTCACGAACACGATATGCTCTGAACTTTTTGGTCCCCAAATAAGTTTCTTCTATACCAGAAATTGAATCGCCGATCTTCTTGAGCGTATCAAAAACTGCCTGGTACAACATATTGACAGATGGTTTTTCTTCAGGACAATGGATGTCAATTCTTACTTTTCCAAGATACTCATCTTTTGTAACGAAGTCCCTCGTAGAGTGGATATTGGGAAAATACGATTTCAGTGTATTGAATCTGAAAATCGGATATTTCATCATGGCTTTATTAACGATTGCATAGTTAATGCTTGCTATTTCCCCGATAGTCATATGCAATGTCTTCAATTGGTTCACCGTATAATCATTACCATTTTGTCCGTCTAGCATGACCGCGTCCAAACCAGAACGGCCCGACGAATAAGTATAGCTATAAAGCGTATCACGAACAGTAGGCTTAAGTCCGAATACTTCTTTACGGCTTTTAACTTCACGGTCATTTGTAAAAATTAGTCCATCCTGATACAACGGATCGGTCTTAAAGTCATCTTTCAGCACATATTCACGCTGGACAATTTTATCCGTATCAAGTCCAATTTCACGAAGAGCCTGATGAAGCTCTGTTACGTATCGATGATCGTTTTGACAATGATAGAAAAGCGTCTCGCAAACCCTCATCTCATTTGTTATGTCGTCGTCGTATTTTCTCTGATATTTTGGCTGTTCCGGATCTATTTGGAAGGGACAATATCTTGCACCGCGTCCAATCAGCTGAGCCTCAGCAATTGTTGCCGGGGATATTTTTCTTCCGCTAGATTGGCGAGTTTCATATAAACGAACAATATCAAATAGATTAAGGACATCCCAGCCCTCATCCAGCTTCTTGACTTCAAAAATTGCTCTGTATGGATTATCCGTATCTTCCAAAGAATTCAGGAGGATCTGCTTATTTTGAGCATCCTTATCGTCATTTACAGAAACACAATGCGGTTCTGCAAAGTCATCCCGTAGTTCTGCAGCGAGCGTATCCGCAGAGATGCCATTATCCGTAAAATAAGTAAAGGCCTTTTTCATAACAGGATTATCCGTAGAAGCAGAAAGCTCCCGCAGTTTATTTCCTGATAGTCGACTTACTGTATCAATGAAGGATGCCATGAAATCTTTGCTGTCAGCAATCTTAGCAGCTTTGAACAAAACGACTGGCTTTATAGACAAACGGTGATCCTGAAATACCTTGAGCCGATACTGACTCAGAACCAAAGCCTGCAAAGCGCGATCCATTAGTGGCAAGTCAGAGCGAAGCGTCAAAATATCCTTTGAATACCTGTCCTGATAAAAATTCGGAAGCGGGTAATTGAAAATTATCTTGTTCTCATAGGCCGCCTTGATAGCCTGATTCTCAAGATCACAGGTTGCCGTAAACTCAAGCAACACATTGCCGGAGTTTCTGCTGGAGATATTCTTGACGGTCTGTTCCCACGAATGATAGCTGTCTGATTCTTCTGCCGACATCTTCTTTTTCGTATCTACATTCAGATGGTGCGCTTCATCAGAAATGAGCACAACTTCCTGGCTGTCGAAATCATCAAAGGACATCCCGTTTTCCTTTGTCATCCACATATCCACATGGAGCCCCTGTGTGGTTGAAAAGCAAATATTAATCTTGCCTGGATCAGAAGTTTGGAAATTGCTCACTTCTTGGATGACGACTCTTTCTCCATCAATAACAATCTCGTCATTGAACAGATATTTTGTCGAAGAAGCATCAAGGAAGTTCACCTTCGTCTTTTCTACGATATTAGACAGGTTTACAAAGAACAAGAAGTTCCGATATCCCTGCTTATAGAGATAGAGCATAAGCCCTGCCATTATCAGAGTCTTTCCGCTTCCTGTCGCCATATGAAACAAAGTCTGGGACGGATTTTGGCGCAGATCTCCTTCAAAATAGGTTACGAAATTTTCAAAGGCTTCTTTCTGATAAGGGCGAAGCTCAAAGTTAGGATTAATGTTCTGCTGTATGTATGATGGTATTTCCTTACCTACCCCTGCTTCACGGAGGGTATCCATCTTTTCATATAAAAATGCCATGCGCTCAATCCTCCTTGTAAAAGCTTCTTGTAAATGCTTTATCTTCCTCAGAAATGCCGAAATCCTCATCTTCCATGTCACAGTAATTCACATAAAGCAGATTCTTGTCTAGAAGTTCCATTAAGAATCTCTTCTGGTCATCAAGAGATAAGGATTTAAAATCCAAAGCCGCCGCGTCAATATCCGCTGGATTTACCTTGCAGCTGATGAATCCGCTTTTTTTCATTTTCTGCCAAATGATGGCGAGAGTATCTGTGTCCGTAGCAACTTCAATTTCATCTACAATAGATTGATTAAGTTTTGCTAGTTCGCAGTAAACGAATGAGCCCCCACCTTTCCAGTTGATAGCTTTAGAGATACCGCCTTGTTCGCCGGAAATCACATCTGAAAGTCTATCTAAAATTTTGTTCATTTGTTGATCAAGTTGCTCAACACCAATATATTTTCTGTTAAGTTTATGTGCTACGGCACAAGATGTACCGCTCCCTAAGTGAAAATCCATAAACAAATCGCCGGAATTAGTTGACATTTCAATTATCCTGCGAATTAATTTTTCAGGTTTTTTCCCTCCCTTTAATTTTACACCGCCTTCCTTAGCAATTCCCTCATAAGGTGTATCTGTCCAAATATTTGTAAGTTGAATTGAAGGTACCTTCTTGCCGTCTATAATGCGTAGTTTTTTTGAATAAAACGTGAGTTCTTGTCCATTATGAACATAAACAGTGTAATGATTATCTCGTTCTAAGGAGAAAATTTTATTTGGATTTTTTTTTGAAGTATCTCTAATTGCAACAACATCTTGACTTGCATTATCGTTTATAACGCTATCACGAAATACTCTGTCAGCATTTTTCAGAGCAAACTGAGATAATTTCTCCAGCCAAACAGCAGACCCCATATCTTTCTTAGCTTTTTTAGCAGTCGAATAGCCGCATTCATTAGCTACTACATCTGATATTGATCTAATTTTCCACTCATCAGTCGGAAGTTCCATGTTATCAATATACCATTTATAATTTTCATCGTAACTGCTAATAGTATATTGTGGATTATATTTCCACATTTTCTTATGCTTTGCAAAGCACAAAATATACTCGGCAGTTTCAAAAACACCAGTGTTTATGCTAGCAAAACCGGATGGTGATTTTGTTTTTACCGTTATTTTGTTTATAAAATTATTTTCAATATTAGAATTAAAAACCTCTTTCATTAATCGGTGCAATTCTGCAACACCATCATCGCTAATTTGTACAAATATTGCCCCATCATCGCTTAACAATTTACGAGCTTCAATAAGCCTATTCTTCATAAAAACGAGCCATGTTGAGAGTTTAAAATTTGAATTGTAATCAAATGTATCCTCTTTTTTTTTGGAAGAAAAATAATAAGGTGGGTCAATATAAATGCACTTCACTCGTCCTTCATACCGCTTGAGCAGAGAAGCCAACGCCAAGAGATTATTACCTTTTATAATGAGGTTATCATCATCACGAAACTCCGTGATATGTTCATCTGCCCCCCCCGAATGGACACGCTTCGCATTCACTAACACCTTTGGATAAAGAAGCCGATCTATTTCATCAGGAACGAGGGTTTCATTATAGAAAATCTCGGAACGCTTCTGGTCTTCCTTTGTCTGCCCGCCCTCGAGGACACAGTCCTTGTACGGGAAAACAAGCTCTACCTTACCGGAAGTTGAAATCATATCGCCATTTTCGTCAATAAGACCAATCTTATTTTTGAAACGGGTATAGCTATCCGGTAAGAATTCACGGTTGTTAATCACCCATGCAAAGCAAACTTTGTCAAAAACAAAGACGCCATCGACCTCGGTAAAAAAATGAGCTTTCATCTCATCATTTGAAACAAGTAGATGTATCAGATCCTTATCCATCTGCATCGCCGCCTCATAGACAGAGTTACGCAGAAATGTTCCATTTTCAGCAAAAAATCTCTTGTCCTGTTTAAGAACATCAAGGACAGTGTCAAAAAAGTTCTTCATATCAATTCTCTCCATCTTCCATAAAAATTTCAGGTACGTTGTATCGTATTTCTACGGTATTAAGTTGTACCAGTTCATTCGAGCTTTCGAGCAACACCTTCAGCAGCAGTTTTGGATTTTTTGCCGAATTTCTTATGTATTTATCGGTAAAGCCAGTGTATGGAGGACATGTTCTCCATACACTGGCTTTACCGTCACTTTCTTTCACAGGCATATCCAAAAAGCCTGAATTGCTACTATCTAGCTTGCGTTGGAGTTTATTCCAGACACAGTCAGAAATGAGCCTGTGCTCCTGAGCATGGATGATAATCATCATTGTGAAGTTCGGCAAATATTTTGAACAGGTGTCCATTTCAATACGCTGATGAAACTGGCTAAATAATTTTGGCATGCTGCCTAAAAGGTGTAAGGTGCTGTATAACTAATTTAGTATAACACAAAAAGCCGGCACAGAACATCCTTTCCGATGTCCCGTACCGGCTCTTTTCATGCAATCTTCTGTTTTACATCAGCCACGATGGCTTTGACCGCCTGCTGCATCAGGGTGATATACAGCCTGTTCCAAATCTTCACCCACCAGCTGGTGGTGGTCTGGATTTCCGTTTCCAGCGGGTCTGTGAGGTTCTTCATCTGCGCTTCGACGAGCTGCTGCAGGTCATCGAGGTCAATGGCTTTGATGGCTGCTTCGGCTTCGCTCCTGGCAAAGGATACGACGGCATCGGCGACGGCTTTCTTAATTTCTTCACGGTTCATGGTCATTTACCTCCTAGAATCAGCTGTTCGTAATCGGTGATGCCCCGTGCCACTGCTCTGGCCAAGGCATCCTGAGCATTGGCCAGGATTTCTTCATCACTAGGATTGGTGATGAAGGCCAGTTCGACCAGGACAGCGGGCATGTCCGTGTTCGTGAGGACATACAGGCCGTTGACGCCGGGCGTGGCAATCTTCACGCCCCGGTCAGTGGTACCGAGAGCATCGACCAGCTGGCTCTGGATGCAGCTCGCCAGCACACTGCCACGATAACTGCCGGTGCAGGCCCAGGTTTCTGTGCCGTTGGCTTCTTCGGCTTCAGCGGCATTGCAGTGGATGGACACGAAGATGTCGGCATCACTACTATTGGCGGTTTCACAAATTTCATACAGGCTGTCAGATTGAAGCAGTTCTGTTTCTACGCCTGCCGCATTTAGATAGCTTGCAGCGGATTTACCAACGGCCAATGCTACATCACTCTCGCATAGGCCCGTTTCTTCATTGACGGCACCTGGGTCTGGATGCCCGTTCGGCGCATGGCCGGGGTTCAGGAATACTTTCATTGCTTTTCTTCTCCTTTCTGATGAACGGCAGACTTCACGGTCCCGCCGATGTAACCGAGCAAGCCAGAAGCGATGGACATGGCCAGCTCGTTGAGGGCATAAAAAATCGCCAAGATCAGTGCCATGACCAGCCCGATGATGACGATGCAGTCGGGGATATTCACTTTCTCAAACATGCCTTACACCGCCTTCGGTGTGACGGTCACCCTGCCATCCTTGCGGACGATATTGAAATTCTCCATGGGCAGGATGCGGTCAGCTACTGATTTCCAGTGGCTGTCTGCCTTATATGCATCCAAAGCAGCTCTGGGAACCAGGATTTTTGCCGATGCGGGCACCCCTTTGTCTGCATCGGCGGCATCCTGCATGACAAAATCCACATTCACATTATCAATGATGAGATATTCCAGGCTGCTGCAGGGAGCAAACATGTGATAGGTATTGATAGTTTTATTCTGGTTCTTCACGCTTTTTTGTGGGATAAAAATAATAACATATAAAATTGGCATTGAAAAAGAGCATTATCTACTCCAAAATGTAAGTTGCCTAAAACTACGCACGGAGGTCGAATAATGCTATAACAGGGCCAATCCACGATTTTCCCCGTATTTATCGAATATTTTTTCAAAACGGCAAACAGACGGCAAAAATTTTAGCTTCCAAAGATGGCATCAATGTAATCGTTCGCTTTCTTTCGGATGTCCTGTGTGTAATGGATGTAAGTGTTGTAGACCGTCGCCGGGGTATCTCCAAGGACGGAAGCCACCAAGTTGATGTCCTGCGTTTCCGATAGGAGAAGGGTGGCGAAGGTGTGCCGGAGGGAATGCATGTGCATGCCTGGCTTAAATTTTGAAATCGCCCGATTTAGGGAGTGCTTTTTCCGCTCGAGCTCCGGGAGAATTCTCCCGTCGATAGAGCGGGGACTGCTCTGCTTCCACTTCTGCAGTGCGGCAGCCAGCCTGGCGGTAAGGTGTAATGTACGGTAGCCGTTGCGGCTCTTTGGCGGTTTAAAACCTTTGCTTCCGTCTTTCCGGGTGCCCCATTGTTTATTGACGGTGATGGTCCTTTTGAAGAAATCGATGTCGGCCCAGGTAAGGCCTGCAACTTCAGCGAAGCGCATCCCGGTATTTAAGGAAATGAGCACGGCAAGGCGGAGCGTCGGATTTTCGATAGATTCCACCAGCCGGTTGGCTTCTTTTTTCGTAAACGCTTTTATTTTCTTTTCCCGCTTATCTTTATCTATGGCGACGGCAAGTACCGGGTTATCTGGGCGGATGTGGTAGGTCCGTACGGCGTAAGAGAAAATTGTTTTTACTTTGGCCAGGGTTTGATTTCTGGTGCTTATTTCCAGCTTTCCGGCGAGCATGTTGTAGGCGTTGATGACTTCCCCTTCCGTAATGTCATGGAGCGGTTTATCCGCGATTGATGGCACGCGGTCGATGGACTGGCGGTATAAGACGGCGGTCCCGTATTCGATAGAGTTTTTCTTGTCTCGAAGAAAAATTTTTTCGGTGAAGTCTCTCAGGGTGATGCCGGCGAGCTCCGGAGAGGCTCCGCTTTCGGCGTCCTTCCGGGCGGCGTCCAGTAAATCATCCTGAGCGGCCCGGGCTTCTTTCTTTGTCTTGAATCCTTGCCTTGATTTCTGACGCCATTTCCGGTTGACTTTATAAGACAGGATAAGGCAGATTCCACCGTTCTTTTCCCTGGTAGAAAAATGATATTCCATAAAAAATCAGCTCCTTTCTGCTGAAAGTGGGCTGATTTTAGAGTATAATTAAGTTGGTAATCAGCCCACAATGTGTTGTGCCAAAACATTAAAAGCGCGGATTACTGGCGCTCCTTAAGTCGATAAGGGAGCGGTACGGCACCGCCTGATCTCGTCCATCAGGCGGTGTTTTTCTATTGGAGAAATTGTTCATCATATGGACTTTCAGGTAGTGGCCGTTTATCAAGCAGCTTGCCAATGAAACAGTTGGAAAATAAATATATCAGCCATACCCTATTTCCATAAAATAAAGAATCATAAACATTTAATAAGCTGTTTCTATCCATTGGTGTTAGTGATTCATCGAAAACATCGTTTATATTTAGCGAGTAGTTAAGCAAAAAGTCAATATTATCTGTTTGGGCATGATTGTTAGCAAGAACCCTTTCTATGCATTCTTCCTTTAGCTCTTTTATAATTTGAGAATCCTGCAAAGTCAGAAGCCCGAAGAAATAGGCAATTTCGCTTATTGAATTTACGCTTAAATACAAGTCTCCGCCTTTTTTTAATTTGCGATGATATTTTTCGAAGTTGGAAACTCTATATGAAATGGTTTCAACAACTGACAGGAAATAGTCCATATCATCTTTTGGCTTCTTAGACATAACGGACCAGGTATAGATTAAATAGATAACGGCACCTAATACTAAAGGAATGAAAATCCCACCGATATATCTTCTGTAATCCACGAATAAGTGTGTCTTTACCCAGTCAGGAGGATAATCATCTGGATTTAGCTCAGAACTCTTATCATAGGGTATTCCTTCCTGTGCCGAAAATTTCCTGTCTTCTTTGTTCTGCTTTATTGCATCAGATTTAGTAAACTTTGGTGTTGGATCAGAAAGGATAAAGCAGTATCCAACAGGAACCTGTTCCCTGATTCCTTTATTGATTCGTTCAGCTTTCCAGGGAAGAAATAGCATAGCGCAGAGGATACATAACAGGGTGATGAAAATAATAGTTTTTTGCTTATTATTCAATTCACTCATCGTATTTTTAACGAAGGTATTTCTCCAAAATTTTCCCATTCCTATCACACTTTCTTTTTCAAATTAATAGAAATTAGCCTATCGGAGTGCTAGAAGCATTGAATAATTCATTTCATCCAGGCCAACTCTCTGGGGATGCCTACGACATGGCATAGGTTATAGATGCCCATATCAGGGTGTTCTTCCAGGTACTCATCTGGGAGAAGTAGCTCCACAGCAAACTGGTTTGCTTCACGTTCAATTCCGGCATTCATGAGGAAAGAATTTTCGTTGAAAGCATGAGTGCCGGCATCGGAATGCAGAAGAGAGTGCCCAAGCTCATGGGCGCAGACAAAAGGCCAAAATTCCTCATTGATGTCTCGATTGATATGAATAAGCGATGTTCGGTTAAAGTGGGAGAAATAGCCGTACACACGGCCAAGATGCTCCCATAGGATTTGATACTGCATTGCGCAGGCAATACGGAAGGGATCCCGTGTCTGATGTTTTATGGTCAGATCATTGACCAGCTTTTTTATTTGTGCGTGATTCATTGCATCATCTTATTTCTTGTCTTTGTACTTCTTCGGGGTGAATTTCTTTTTGGCTGTCAGTTTGGAAATGCGGAGCGCATTTTCGAGTGACGCCTTCATGAGCTCACGGGTTTCTGCGTCCATGGGTTCTCCACCATTATACAAAGCGACGCTATCATCTTTTGTCATGTCGTCCAGAATTTCCTGCAGCCTTTTCTGGATATCCCGTTCATCCTGCGCGTTCAGGGTGGGAGATGTTTCTTTTTTCTGGGCAAGCTTTTCCATTGGGACATCATATCCCATAAGCCATGAAGGAGAGATGTTATATGCGTTGGCTATTATATAAATTTTGTCTTGCTTAGGCGTTATCTTACCAGAGACATATTGGCTGATTGCCGATTTCCCAAGTCCTGTTTTTTCTACAATATCAGCCTGACGTAATTTTTTTATTTTCATTAATTGCTTTAAACGTGTAGATGTAGACTCTTTTTTCATATTAATGGGCGCCTCCCCTATTGATTTTCTTCATTATATGCTTATTTGAACTATAGTTCAAGACTTTGAAATTAAAAGTAAAAAAAATTGAACCAAAGTATTGATTTCAAAAGTAGTAGGGGGTATACTGTATTTAGTTCAAATAATTGAACCAAGTAAAGGAGGTGAAAGCAATGCCGTTTGACTACGCTAAACTTACTGGGCTAATTGTAGAGAAATACGGGACCCGTGGACAGTTTGCGAAAAGTTTGGGAGTATCGGAGCGGACCCTGTCTTTGAAATTAAATGATAGGGTCCCATTTACGCAGCCTGAAATTCTGCGAGCTTCGAAGCTCTTGAGTATTTCCCCAAAAGATTTGGACGAATATTTTTTTACCCTAAAAGTTCAATAATTTGAACTAAAGGAGGAACAATCATGAAAACACTGAGCGAAGGGAACGCAGGCATAACACAGATTTTCAATAATCCGGAATTTGGAAAGGTTCGGGTAATCTCACTGAATAATGGGCCATGGTTTGTAGCCAAAGATGTTGCTGGCATCCTCGAGTACCAAAACGGTAGTCGAGATATTAATCGCCATGTGGATGAGGAAGACAGATGTAAAGATATGATTTCTGATGGCAAGCAGCTCAAGGAAACCATCCTCATCAACGAATCCGGCCTCTACAGCCTCATTCTCTCCAGCAAGCTGCCAAATGCCAAAAGGTTCAAGCGCTGGGTAACCGGAGAGGTGCTCCCAGCCATCCGCAGGCACGGGGCCTATATGACTGAGGAGGCTCTTGAGAAGGCAATCACAGAACCGGACTTCTTGATTCGTCTCGCCACCCAGCTGAAGGAAGAGAAGGCGAAACGCTTAGAGGCGGAGAAGCAGGTAGAGGCCGCAAAGCCGAAAGTACTCTTTGCGGATGCCGTCTCTGCAAGCCACACCTCTATCCTGGTGGGAGAGTTGGCGAAGATTCTCCGTGGAAACGGTGTAGAAATTGGTCAGCGGCGCCTATTCGCATGGCTTCGCGAGCATGGGTATCTCATTAAGCGCCAGGGTACCGATTACAACATGCCTACACAGATGGCCATGGAGCTGGGACTGTTCGAGATTAAGGAAGGCTCCTATGTGAATGGAAGCGGCGCAAACATCATTACCAAGACACCGAAAGTCACAGGAAGAGGTCAGACCTATTTCATCAACAAATTTCTTAGTGCTTAAGGGAGGTTGTTAAAATGGCCTGCAGAACATTTTCCACCGCCGAGGTGGCCACACTGTTCGGCATCTCTGCCGATTCCGTCCGGAAAATGGAACAGGACGGCATTCTGCGGCGGTTAAGGGTTCCGGGAATCCGCTACAGTCGGAGCGAGGTGTACGCCGTCCTTCGGGAAGGAGCGGAGACCTGTACAGTGGCCTCCGTCCGAAGGCTGGAGGATGAAATCCGCCAGAAGGACGCAGAGATTGAGCGGCTCCGCGGTGCTCTCCGCACCATTGCGGAGGAAGCAAAGGGGGGAATCGTATGAGGATTAAATGGAAGAAAATCATGGCCATGCTGGCCATTCCGGCGGCCATTGCTGCCGGTGCCTGGGCTTATGAGCCTCCGGCGGAGCTTATTGAGTACCGCACGGAGGCGGAGGAAGGAGACACCATCTGGAGCCTCTGCGCCGAGGTGGCAAGCGATTATGACTGCATGGAGGAGCTGGTGTACCGGACCATGCAGGAAAACCACATCAAGGATCCTGCGCACCTTCAGCCCGGGCAGCTGATTGTGATCCATGTGAAGCCTGTGAAAGGAGACGAAAAAGTATGAATGAAATTCTGAAAATCAGTAATGTCCATGGATATCTGGACAAGAAAGATGGCACGGCATATCTGAATGCCGAAGACGTGGCGAGAGGGTTCGGGTTTACCCAGGTTGCCAAAAGTGGCAACGTCGTAGTTCGGTGGGAACGAGTTAACCGCTATTTGTCTGAGTTTGGATTCATCCCCACTTGTGGGGACGGCGTTAAGGCTGGTGATTTCCTCCCGGAAAACATGGTGTACCGGCTGGGATTCAAGGCCAGCAATGAAGTGGCTCAGAAGTTTCAGGCGGTTCTGGCAGATGAGGTTCTTCCTGCTATCCGGCGGCACGGTGCGTACATGACAGACCAGGCGCTGGAACGAGCTATTACCGAGCCTGACTTCCTTATTCGTTTGGCCACGCAGCTGAAGGAAGAGAAGGCGAAACGCTTAGAGGCGGAGAAGCAGGTAGAGGCCGCAAAGCCGAAAGTACTCTTTGCGGATGCCGTCTCTGCAAGCCACACCTCTATCCTGGTGGGAGAGCTGGCGAAAATCCTCCGTGGAAACGGTATAGAAATTGGTCAGCGGCGCCTTTTCGCATGGCTTCGCGAGCATGGGTATCTCATAAAGCGCCAGGGTACCGATTACAACATGCCTACACAGATGGCTATGGAGCTGGGGCTGTTTGAGATTAAGGAAGGCTCTTATGTAAATGGAAGCGGTGCAAACATCATTACCAAGACACCGAAAGTCACAGGAAAAGGTCAGACTTATTTCATCAACAAGTTTCTGAATGTGAGAGGTGAAAAGAATGAAAGCATTGACTGATTGCGCCAAATGCCGGTTTGAAAGCATCTGCCCCATGGCTGGCAAGCGCCAGCGCCTCGCTTTTGATGATGGGGGCCTTGGGCTTTGCCCCAAGCTCCCGGAAATGAAGCTCCTCCGCTGCCGGAACTGCCTGTTCTGCCACCGCATGGAGGGCGTCGAAAACGGGCACCGGGTGTACATTTGCCAGGCCATGCACACCCGAATGAGGGAAGACGGGAAAATTCCGGCTACCACGCCGAGAGACTGCCCCATCAAAGAAGCGAAAAGAAAAGGCCTCTGACGTCTAGCACACGTCAAAGGCCCGAGGGGATGATGCTTCTATTCATTCATATCATCATCCCCCTCATTGTATCACAGAAACAGGAGGAATAAATGATGAAACATATTCGGGATGACATCGAGTTAGACACTTACGATTTGATTAAGATTTGGCGCCTGGCCTACCGCATTGGCTACATTGAAGGCTATAGCGCCTGTGAAGACGACGCGCCGTGCTCCCCTCGTAATGATTCAATCCCCGAGTACATCAGTAAACTTTTGGAGAAGGAGGATGCGAAATAATGGCATACCGTGGCTGTGACCTTATACTTTCCTGCCATGAGGCAGAAACGGACCACGAAAGGTGGCTCGAGACCCGCAACGCGGGCATCGGAGGCAGTGACGCCTCCGTCATCATGGGGCTCAACCCATACAAGAGCCCATACCAGCTCTGGATGGAAAAAACAGGCCAGGCAGAAGCGCCTGACCTTTCCGGAAATCAGCGCATCTATTGGGGCGTCAAAAACGAACCCAACGTTGCTGACTGGTTCATGGAGACCACCGGCAAGAAAGTGAGGAAGCTCGGCACCCTTCGGAGCCGGGCCCATCCGTTCATGTTGGCAAACGTTGACAGGGCGGTGATGGGAGAAGAGGCGGGCCTTGAAATCAAGACCGCCGGAGTTTCCCAGGCGAAAAAATGGAAAGGGGACGAAATACCCGACGCCTATTATTGCCAGTGCCTCCATTATCTGGCAGTAACCGGCGCCGCCCGGTGGTATATTGCCGTACTCATCGGCGGAAATGAAGCACTATACAAGACAGTGGAGCGCAATGAAGAAGACATCAAGGCTCTCATCCAGGCGGAGGCTGATTTCTGGCATCTGGTAGAAACGAATACCCCGCCCCCGGTGGACGGGAGCGCCAGCTGCGCGGCGGCCCTCTCTAACCAGTACAAGGGCGGAGATCCTAACTATACCATCCTGCTCCCGTCGGATACGGATGGGGTGATTGAGTCCCTGGAAAATGACAGGGCCATCATGTCCGCTCTGAAGGAGCAGATTGCTGAGAAGGAAAACCGGCTGAAAGCGCTCCTGGGAAATGCGGAAGAGGGATCCACAGACCATTACCGCGTCCTCTGGAAGACCCAGCCTGGCCGCTCTTCGGTGCCTCTGGCCAAGGTTAAGAAGCAGGCTCCCGACATCTACAAGCTCCTCCAGGATAAAGGCTACATCACCACCGGCAAGCCTTCCCGCCGCTTCTCAATCAAAGCCAATGACTGAGGACGATTTCAACCGCCTCCAGGTGGGCGCCCCGGTTCACTGGGACGCCCGGGGAATCAACGGCACGGTGGCAGACATATTACATGGTTATTTTGATAAATCCATTTTGATTAAATCCGGTGACGCCCTGATCTGGGCATCTTACCGGAATGTTGAGAAAGGAGAAAGACACTATGAACACGAAGGGTGGACTCACAGAAAGAAAGGCAAGCATGCAGCAGGGAGGGAACGCTAGGACTTCCATGCAGGGACTTATCCAGGCTATGGAGCCGCAGATCAAGAAGGCGCTTCCTTCCGTTATCACTCCGGAGCGCTTCACGAGAATGGTCCTGACGGCGCTTTCCGGCACGCCTAAATTGCAGCAGTGTACGCCTCAGTCATTTCTTGGAGCGATGATGCAGGCGGCCCAGCTGGGCGTGGAACCAAACACCCCGCTTGGCCAGGCCTATCTTATCCCTTATGGAAATGTGTGCCAGTTCCAGTTAGGATACAAAGGCCTTATTGACCTGGCATACCGCTCCGGAGAAGTGAGCTCCATCCAGGCCCATGAGGTGTGCGAAAATGACACATTTACATACGAGTACGGGCTGGAGCCTAAGCTCCGCCATGTGCCCGCCCAGACAGACCGCGGCCCGGTTACCTTCTATTACGCCGTATTAAAGCTCAAGAACGGCGGCGTGGGGTTTGAGGTTATGAGCCGTGAAGATGTAGAAAAGTTTGCTATGAAAAAGTCTAAGGCTTACCGTAACGGCCCCTGGCAGACCGACTTTGATGAGATGGCAAAGAAAACGGTCCTGAAGAAAGTGCTGAAATACGCCCCGTTGAAAACTGAGTTCGCCCGGGCCGTGGCCACGGATGAGACTGTAAAATCTACCATCTCCGACCACATGGCCGATGAGCCGAATGAAATGTACACCACCATCGACAACGAGCCGGAGGCCGCTCCGGAAGAGGACCCGAAGAGCGAACAGAAGGAGGAAAAGAAATGACTGTAAAAAAATTGACCGACAATGAAAAGGCAGAAGTTGTGGAAAACTGCAAAAGCATCCTTTTTAACGCAGGCTTCGACAATGTGGTCATCCTGGCAAATGAAGGCGGCACTCATGGAACTATTCGCATTTCATCCAGGACAAGACCCGCACTTTCCAAGCTTCTTCTTGCGACAATTTTCATGGATGAGTGCGTTTCTAAAATGCTAGAGGAGGATTCTGAAGGAAGAAAAGTTTGGGAAATTCTCTGCTCCAGTATTGTGGAAACCATCAGTCCCCAGATTCGGGAGATGGAGAACGAGATGAAGGAGGAAAACAAAACGCCTCATGCAGAGGTCATCCCTTTCCATTCATTTCCCAAGGAATAAGGAGCCGCGGACATGGCAGAAGGTAACTGGATTAAACTATATCGCAAGATGGTGGACGATCCTATTTTCGTCAACTCCACAGGCCCGCAGGTGAAGGTGCTCCTGACTGTCATGTTCCTGGCTGCCTGGACGCCGAAGAAATGGGATGTGCTGGGCCACGAATTCACCATCCAGCCCGGGGAGGTTTTCATAAGCACCCGTGATTTGGCTGACCGGGCCGGTGATGATGTGAGCCGTGAGGTTGTACGTAAGGCGCTAGTCAGATTTGAAAAAATGGGATTTTGGACCCTCAAGAGAACCCGAAAAGGAATGCTGATTTCCATCGTAAATTGGCGGAAATATCAGCTCTATGATGGTAAAGAGAACCCAAGGGAGAACCCACGGAGAACCCACGCGGAACCCACGGAGAACCCACGCGGAACCCACGGAGAACCCAGCAATAAAAAAGAAAGTAAGAATAGTAAGAATGTAAGAAGGGAAGAATATAAAACCCCCCTACCCCCCAAGGGGGGAAAGGGCGGGGTGGTTTCCCTCTTCGAGAAGTTTTCCGGAACCAACCAGGAACTGCTCAGCGCCCTCAAGGAATGGCATGACATGAGGAAGAAGATGAAGAAGCCCCTCACCGAAAAGGCGGCAGAGCTCAACCTCAAAGACCTGCAGAAGCTTTCCGGCGGCGATGAGCGGATGATGGTTCCCATAGTGTTGCAGAGCATTAAACGCGGGTGGCAGGGGTTCTACGCATTGAAAGAGGCGCAGGCCCCGCGGGCCGCTCCGCAGAGTAGTCAGAACATGGAGGATTTTTTAGATGGACTTGAACAATTCAAAAATTCCCTCCCCCCAGACGGTGGCGATTGGGATGCTTAAAGCGGCATGGCCAAAGTTTACCGACCAGCAGGCCAGGTTATACATCCTCATGACGAAAGACATTCCGGAGCCCATCCTTGTGAAGGCCATTGAAGCCCTCATCAAGGAATCGGCCTTTCTTCCGGCGGTGGCGGAAATCCGGAGCCGTGCGGAGGCCCTTTACAAGGCCGCCCAGGGCGAGGAGCCTCCGGACGCCGGACGTGGATGGGGAGAAGTGGTGCGGGAGATTTCCCGCACCGGTTACTACGGCAATCCTAAAATCAGGGACCCCACGGCGGAGGAGGTGGTCCGGCGCATGGGATGGAAGGAAATCTGCTCCTCTCCGGCGGATGAGACCGGCGTTCTGAGGGGCCAGTTCATGAAGATGTACGCCATGCTGCAGGAATCCGGAAGGGAAGAGCGCCACAACAGGGCGCTCCTGCAGGACGGCAAGGTGAAGGGGTTCATTGCTTCCCTCTCCGGAAGCATGGCCCTGGAAGGAGGTAAAGAATGAGGAATAAACGGAGGCGGAAGATGCGCGAAAGGAAGAGGGCGGAAAGGTTTGCAAAGACCCATTTCAACTTTGCGTTTGCAAACCTTTACGAAAAGTTTATCCGGAGGCTGAAATACGGCATTTATCCTGGCGCCCCTCTGCGGATGCGGGAGTACATCAGGGCCAGAAACAAGCTTTCCGGACATCACAGAATCTGAAGGAGAAATTGATTATGACGAACTATGAAGCGATAAAAGCGATGGACCGACATGAACTGGCTGGATTTTTGGTCAGCATCACGACATGTGGTGATTGTCCGGCATTTGATGACTGTGATGGTCATGGAGTATGTACGGAGGCTATGTTGGAATGGCTGACTGATGAATTTGATGATTTAGCCAAGGGAGGGAATGAAATGGAAAATCGTACTATCTTGTTTCAGGGTAAAGAAATTGATGTGGACGACGAGCCGGGTGAAACATCTGACATGATTCATCATCCGGATCACTACACCTGGAAGGGCACAGAGTGTAAAAAAGTAATTGAACTTATGACCCGTGGTCTAGCTGGAGCGGAAGCCTACTACATGGGGAACATCATCAAATATTTGTACAGATACCCCAAGAAGGGCACGCTGGAGACCGACCTGGCTAAGGCAGCCCAGTACATGGATTTCCTGAAAGAGTATTTTGAAAAGAAGGAGGAACCCCACAATGTTAAATGATAACCAGTGCTTTATCTGCGGCCGCCTGGGCCGCGATCCGGAACTGAAGTACACCCAGAAAGGGAAGGCCTACTGCCGCCTTTCTGTGGCCTGCTCCTACAAAATGAAAGAAGAGGAGCGCACGGACTGGGTGAGCGTCCAGGTGTGGGGCCCGCTGGCGGAAAGCTGCGGAAGTAATCTGCAGAAGGGGACACGCGTCATGGTAAGGGGCCGCTATTCCTCATCTTCCTACGAGAGCCCGCAGGGAAAGAAGTATTTTACCCAGGTGGTGGCGGACCTGGTGGCCATCTGCCTGGATGGGAGCCCCTACGCTAACGGCGGCCAGAATCAGCAGCAGGGCCAGCCGCAGGACAGTGGAAACTTTTCTCGCTTCGGCCAGCCGACGCCTCTGCCCATGGAACACCCCAGTTTTTCGGACTATGCGAACCAGCCGCAGGGGAATCCTTCCGGCGTGATGCACGGGCAGAATAAGAAGGATGAGGACATCCCGTTTTAACAGGAGGAAACCATGACAAAGAAAGAATGGAAGGCACTCAAGAAAGAAAAGGGCATGAAGGTTTATGTTTTACGCTACGGCGGAGGAAGAGATCACATGACGCCGAAGGACGCTCTTGAGTACACGATTGATACGATATACCCGAGGGCCGCCACGGTCCGCCGGAAGAGTGGATGGGTTTTTGATGAATATTATTTCTTTCCCTGCGAGATGCTACACACGGAGCAGGAAATGAAAGAAAAATGGGGGATTGAAGTATGACTGGGAAAGAACCCATTGTGTGCATCACGCTGGTGGTCATCATCTGCTTCATCATTGCGGCCCTTCTGGGAACGCTCAGGGAGTGCAAGCAGGCGGAAGACGACATCTGGAACCATGACATCCATGAGGCTATCCTCCGCGACAGGCTGGAGAAGCAGAAGGAAGCCAGCCACCAGCTGGCGGCCGAGCTGAAGAAGCTCCGCGAAGAGAATGTAAAACTTTGCAAGGAGTGCATCGTGCTGCGCCATGGAGAGCAGGTAAAGGAGGCCGACGATGGGCAGAAGGAACGGAACGAGAAGATTTAACAGAAGGCACGGGAACCGGGACGACGGAACCTGGGCCAGCGGGCTCATGAACGAGCTCCACACAAGGGAGACCCTGCCGGAAAAGCCGGACGAGCTCTCTGCGAAGGACCTGGAGCCTGTAGGTAGGGCGGCCGCTCCACCTCCTCCCCGCATCACGGCCAAGACATCAAAGCCATACACCAGGATCTTCGAGCCGCCGGAAGGAAACTGCGCTTACTGCGGCCGCCCTCTCCGGAAAGGGGAAGGCCACTGGATGCTTGATGAGTGGGGGCAGATGGTCAGAAAATGCAATGATTCACGTTCATGCTACGAACGCATGGGCGAGGATAATCAAAAATCGCTTAAAAGGGCCCTCAGGCATTTCGGAGCAAGGGGAGGTATGTAATTGTACTTTTTCGTTGAAGGGAAGCCGCAGGGGAAAGCACGACCCCGATTTTCGCAAAAATCTCACACCGTCTACACTCCGAAAAACACTGCTGACTATGAAAAGAGAATCCGGAATGCTTTCCGTGAATGCCAGGGCGAGTGGCAGAAGCTCCCATCCGACTGCTACGCCTTTGTGAAAATACAGGCCCAGTATCCAATACCCCAGTCCTGGAGCAAGCGGAAAAAGAAAGAGGCCATTGCCGGGCTCATCATGCCGACCACCAAGCCAGACGGCGACAACATCTTAAAGGTAGTGCTGGACGCCCTGAACGGGCTGGCGTACGATGATGACAAACAGGTGGTCAAGATGGGCATTATCAAAGTATACGGCGTCAACCCGGGCCTCATGGCCCAGGTGGGTGAGTACAAAGTGCAAGGAGGAACATCGTGAGTAAGCACGGAATGAAAGAAAGAGTAACAAAAAACCCGGATCCCACGTTTTCGGAGGTTCTGGGCATCTTCCGGAAGGAAACCCGGGAAATCAAGGAGAAGCAGAAGGCGGCGGATGCCTTTGCCTGCCTGAAGGCAGTGCGGTTCTACCTCCGGGGAAATGGCTACGAGCTGGCCGACGACCTGGCAATCCGTGATACTTACACGGGGCGTGTTTTCCGCTCCATGGTGCCGGCCTCCAAGCTGGCGCCCAGGCCGAAGGAGAGGTGCTAGCGGATGACGGAAGAAGAAGTTAAACTGTTTTTTGACAAAGTGCGTCGCTGTCAGAATCTCTATAACTCCATCGTCTACGAGCGTGACCATATTTTTGAGGACCTAGCGGCAGCGAAAGCTATCGACTACAGCAAGCCCCACGTTTCTGGCGGAACGTCTTCCGACCTGGCGGACGTGGTGATGAGGATCCACGCGGAAAAGAATGACTGCGTGCGGGAGCTCACCATGCGGCTTTGGGAGCTAGAGTGCTACAAAGAAGATGCTATACGGCTTCTCCGGGTGCTCAAGAACTCGGACCAGGAATCCCTCATGATAGACCGCTACCTGCGCAACATGTCCTGGAAGACCATTTTCAGGGCTCACCACATCGAACGCACGGAAGGATTCCGCCGGCATCATAAAGCTATCCGCTGCATCGCGGAGGCACTGACGCTCCCGCCGCCGGAAAAGAAAGAAGAAAAATCCCCGCCGAAACAAAGTGGGGACTAAATGGGACTGCTACATCTGCTATAATGCTAGTGTAGGAAATCAGGAAACGGGGATTCGGATTTCTCACGGAATAGAAAAACCACACGCCGCTGAACGTGTGGTTTTCTATTGCTTATTTTTTGTAAAGACGTTCCATTCCTGCCCTGGTGACGAGCCAGACGTTTTCGGATTTCCGGCATTCTTCCGGCGTAAACCTGGGAGGCGTTCCGTGCTGGCCAGTGCATGCCTGGCGGATAGTCACTGGAGAAACCCCGTAGATTTTTGAAGCTTCATTTAATGTGAGAATATCGTCAAGATTGATTTTCATTCTCTTGCTCACATTTTCCCGTCGCATGAATACGTGCCGAAATCACGCACTCCGGAAAAATCATGAATGTAATAGAGGTCGTCGTCAGTCGGGGACCCGGTCCAGCCATTAATCCGGCAGCAGATGCCGTCGATAACAGTGAACCCGCGCCCGCAGTTCCTGGAATCTTCGACTTCACTGCGGGAAGCCCTGCCGGCGATGATGTTGCCGGATGCGTCATAGCAGTGGTCATCAACCCATGCGTTGCGATCTGCTGCGGATGCGAACGCCATGAAAATATAACCGTTATTTCCACCGAAGGAATCGAAAGAAATGTGACCGTAAACGTTGTACCAAGCATAAGATTTTCTCATTTTAATCATCCTCTCTGATTAACTCTTTGGGATTCGCTCCCCTGAACTGTCTATAACTTACATCAACATCAGTGTAATGTCAAGAGGGATTTTGAAAATTTTTTGAAAATTTTTTCGGAAAGAGGTGAATTGCATGGCGGCCGAAGACAGATACCGGAGATTTGTAATTGAATATTTTAATTGCGGCGGTAACCAGACGCAGGCTGCTATCAATGCCGGATACAGCCCGCGAAGCGCTTACATGATAGGCAGCCGTCTGATGAAAAATGATAAAGTCAAAAAACTTATGGAAGAATATAAAGCAGACATTTATGGGAACCTGCGCACCAGAATGGCCGCCGGTGCCGTAAAAGCCTATGACGCCATCCTCAGCATTGCTACGAATCCGCAGGCGGACGACCGGGACAGGCTGGCGGCGGCTAAAGACATCATGGATAGAGCCGGATATAAGCCGGTGGACAAGACGGAGGTTTCCGGCGGCCTGTCTGTGACTTTGGAGGTGGATGATGATATCAACGCGCAGGATTAACCTCATCAATGACATCATTAAGCCGACCCCCAGGCAGCGGAGCTTTATGCAGACTGTTAAAGATAACACCTATATCCTCTACGGCGGGGCCGCAGGAGGCGGGAAATCGTACATTATCCGCTGGGAGCTGGTGTATCTCCTGCTGACCTGGTACAAGCACACCGGGATTAAAGGGATTCGGGTAGGCCTTTTCTGCGAAGATTATCCGAGCCTGAAAGACCGCCAGCTCTCAAAGATTCGCATGGAGTTTCCGGAGTGGCTGGGAAAGTATAGGGAGACAGACCACGATTTTATCCTGGCCGACAGCCTGGGCGGCGGCGTCATCTGCTTTCGTAACCTGGACAAGCCGTCTAAATACCTTTCCTCCGAGTTTGCGGCCATTGCTATCGATGAGCTGACACTCAATGATCAGAGCGTTTTTGATTTCCTCCGCATGCGTCTCCGCTGGGTAGGAATCAATGATACCAAGTTTATAGCCGCCACGAACCCGGGCGGCAGAGGCCACATGTGGGTGAAGAACCTATTCATTGACCGCAACATGCCGCCGGAAATGCAGGCGTTCGCTTCGCAGGTGGCTTTCGTCCCTGCTACAGTGGACGATAACCCACACATTTCAGCAGCCTATAAAGCTCAGCTTGATACGCTGCCGGACAAGCTCCGGAAGGCTTACAGGGATGGAGACTGGAACCTTTTCGAAGGGCAGGTTTTCGAAGAGTTCCGGAACGATGAGCATGTTATCCAGCCGTTTCCCGTCCCCGCTGACTGGCCGCGCTATCGTTCTATGGACTGGGGATACACCAAGCCATATGCGATCTACGAGTATGCAACCGACTACGACGGCGTTGTGTACGTCATCGGCGAGTGCTACGGATGCAAGCCTGGCACAGTCAACACCGGCACGCAGGAAACCGCCCGGGAGGTGGCTCGCAAGGTCAAGCATCTTGCTGGGGCCTTTGGCATTGCGGACCCCGCTATCTGGCAGCGCACCGGACACGACGGCCCGACAATCGCGGAAATCTTTGCTAATGAGGGCGTGCCCTGGACGCCTGGGGACAACGACCGCATGGCGGGGCTGATGCAGGTGCACATGAGGCTGAAAGAGCATAAGCTCAAAATCTTCTCATCCTGCCACCACCTCATCCGCACTCTTCCCGCCCTCACTTACGATAAGCACCATGTGGAGGACGTGGACACAGAAGAAGAAGACCACGCTTACGATTCGCTCCGCTACTTCTTGATGTCACGGCCGATTACCCCGGAAAAAGGCCAGGTAAGAGCAATCGACAAGTATAAAGTTGTCAGACCAGACAGAGAGGAAGGAACCGCATGGGGCGTATGATTACGGATTTATCGTCTATTAAGTTTGTGAGCCGCAAAGGCCTTCGGGACTACGCTTTCCGGGTCTTGAAGTCAGAAGTCGGTGAGCATGTGAATAAAGGTGTGATTATCCCGGGAAAGTACACAGATACCGAGCTCCGGGCGTTTGTAGAGCAGATGCCGGATTGGCAGCTAAGAGAGATGTACAACATGATTTATGGGTCAGAAATGGTGGAATGAGGTGAGAGAATGGACGGAATGGAAGAAGAAAAGAACCTGCCGACACAGCAGGAAGACGGCTTTGATTTCGACGCCGCGAAGGAGCGGGTGAAGGAAGCGCTCCGGCTGTCGGAGACTTGGCGGGACTATGCCAAGCAGGATTATGAGTTCGTCGCCGGTAAACAGTGGACTGATGCTGACTTAAACAACATGAAGCGAGCTAGACGGCCGGCAATTACGCTTAACCGCATCCGGCCAATCGTCAATCTGCTGTGCGGCTACGCTGCGCAGAACGAAACGGAACCGGATTTCCTCCCGCGCTCCGAAGAAGACGACCGGGTGAGCCGGGTGGCCAAGGGCATTACTAAATACGTTTTCGATAAAGCGGCTTATCAGAAAGCAAAGAAGCACGCATTTAGGGATGCTATAACCTGCGGAGTCGGTTATTACTGGCTTTCCTACGCATTCAATTTCAAAAAGATGGACGGAGAAATCAAGATTGAGAACGTAAGCCCCTTTGACGTGTTCATCGACCCGGAGAGCACTAAAGACGACCTGTCTGACGCCGCTTTCTGCGGGCGCTACTCATGGGAATCCCCTGACAAGCTGTGCCTGGTATACCCGGAACATGCCGATGAAATCCGGACAATGTTCCACGACTACGACGAAACAGAGCTCGAAACCGTGGAAACCACTCCGCTTTGGTACTCCAGCGAGCTTAAGAAGCTGCGTGTTGTACAGTACTGGTACAGAAAGTACGGCACTAAAAAAGTGTTTACTGCCGGAGCTGAAATTATCTCTGACCCATCGTCTCCAGAGTACCAGGCGCTTCTGGCCGCCGGTGGACAGCCAACAACGGTGCCGGATGAGCACATCCACTACGCTACATTCTGCGGAGAGGTCCTACTGGAAGAGGGCGAAAGCCCTTACAACCACGGGAAATTTCCACTGGTCCCCCAGTACTGCTATAAGTCCGGATGGGAAAGCGACAAAGACGACGGACTTGAACCTGCGGGCGTCGTGAGAGATCTAAAAGACCCCCAGCGCGAGCTCAATAAGAACCGCTCCCAGCGGATGCACATCGTAGACCAGCAGGCGCTAGGCGTCCGTTACTGGCAGGGGCAGGCAGACGCCAAGGTTAAGCGTGACATCAGGGACCACTCAACCACTCCAGGCGCTAATATCTTCCTGCCTCCGGGCCTCACATTCACTGACGGCCTCCCCGCGGCGCAGGACATCGGCAATATTGAGCTCGAACAGCAGTCAAGCGCTGATTTCTATTCCATCTCAGGTGTGACGCCGGAATCCCTCTCTGGCTCTGTGGGACAGATGAGCGGGAAGGCCATTGACCTTAGGCAGACGGTCACAACTGTGCAGACTGCAGAAATCTTTGACCATGCGAAGGATGCCGAGCTGCAGATCGTGCAGCTTCTGTGGGGCGACCGTGGAGAGCCAGGACTTATCCCGCAGTATTTCAATCATGAAAAAGCGCTGCGCATCCTGGGAGACGATGGCAAGCGTGAGTTCGTGCAGATTGAGCCGGGCATGGGGAAGGCCATGACAGTACAGACGCAGATCAACCCTATAACCGGACAGCCGCTGCTGGATGCGAACGGAGACCCGGTGGCCAAAGTGCTTTACGACCTTTCATGCTTCGACTTTGATATCGTCATTACCACCAGCACGGCAAGCGCCACTGCAAGACAGGCTAACCTCTATCAGCTGCTCGAAGCCAAAAAAGCCGGCGTGGATATCCCCATGGATATTATCCTGGACTTCATGGACTTCCCCGAAAAAGAGGCAGTCAAAAAGCGGCTGCAGCAGCAGGCCGAAGCGCCAAAGATTCCGGACGTCAAAGTCTCCGGTACGCTGGACCAGCTGCCTGCGGAAGCGCTTTCCCAGGCCCTCCAGTCTATCGGCGTGACCATCTCGCCGCAGCAGATTATGGCAGAAAGAATGGCGCTCAAGGGAAAGACGCCAGCCCCGGCCATTGCCACACCGGCACCGCAGGCTCCGCAGGGAATGCCTGCCGGACTGCCGCCTAACATTCCATTGAATCAGTAAGTGCGATACGGGAAACTCGACCCAGCTAATGTCGTTAAACCAGCTGCCCGTATCTTCGGCCTAAGCGATGCCGCTAAACCGCTTACATTGTGCGTCCGGCGACCGACGTTAAACCGCATAGGAGGACATTTATGTTTGACAAAGACGAAGACAACCAGCAGATGACTAATGCATCCGATTTCGGATTCACCGAGGACGACCTCAAGGGATTTGTCCAGGAACCGAAGCAGGGGGACGCCCCTGCAGGGGAACCGAAGGCCGAACCTAAGCAGGCCGCTCCGCAGAACCCGGAACCGACTGCAGACGATGAACCGAAGCCGCAGGCAGAACCACCGGCCCCGCTGTCCGACGACCAGAGCGTCGATAAACCTCAGGACGGAGAAGGCCACGGAGACCTGGGCAAGGCGCTGGCTGAAGAAAGAGCCCGCCGCAAGGCGATGGGCGACGAGCTGAACCAGCTCAAGTCTCAGCTCGCACAGATGAGGCAGGCGCAGACGCAGGCACAGGCGCCGGCCGTTCCTCCGAAGACCAGACAGGAGATTCTCGCTTATGCGAAGCAGGAAGCGGCCCGCCGCATGAATCTTTCGCAGAAAGACATTGAGGACCTCATGTTTACTGAGCCAGCCAAGTACGAGGATTTTGTCCGCCAGCAGGGAGCCATTGCATGGGAGCAGGAAGAGCAGGTTAAACATGCCATGCAGCTCAGGCAGCAGAACGTGAATTTCGTTCAGGCTAATTTCGCCAGCCTTCCGAACATCCAGGCGATTTATCAGAAGGGCAACGAGATGCTGAACGACATGAAGCGGGGAGAAGCCCGGGAAATCGACGAAGCTTACAGCCGTGTAGATAACGGCGTGGGCACGGAGAAGGATTTTAAGGTGCTTCTTTCCTTCCGCGACAAGATTATCGCGGCAATGCAGGGCGCTCCCGCCGCTGCAGGCGCTCCGGCTCCGGCCAATCCGGCTCCCGCTCCGCAGGTTTCCAACCCCCTCACCCAGGCGGCAGGACTGCCAAAAGCAGCAGCCCTTACCGGCGCCAATCCGGCGCAGCCCAAGCTGTCCAATGAGGACATCCTCCGGGCAGTGCGTGAAGGAAGGGAAAAGGACCTGCCGAAGGACATCCAGCGTGCGATTGATGAATACTGTGGTTAAAGAAAGGATGTAAGCTATCATGGCTAAAGAATTCCAGATTCCGGCCGCCCTGGTACCGAAGGTATGGGCAGCAAAAGTATGGAGAGAAGGCAATAAAGCTTCTTATTTTGATAAATTCACTTCCACCGACGGCTCCAAGCCGATTCAGACCAATAAGGACCTGAAGCGTGCGAAGGGCGACAAGGTGACCTTTGGCATCGCCATGAACCTCACTGGCGACGGCGTGACCGGCAACAACGCTCTGGTGAATAATGAAGATACCCTCACCATGTACGATTTTTCGGTTACCACCGAACAGGTGAGAAACGCAGTGGCTCGTTATGTAGGCGATGACCATAAATCTCCCTATGAAAACCTGCCGCTCATCAAGTCTGCACTGGTGCAGTGGCTGGCGGACTGGAAAGATGACACCCTCATCGCCAAGCTGACCGGCTCCCCTACTGCAGGCGAAGTGATGGGCACTGAAGCATCCATCACTGCGGATAACAAGCTGACCTGTGCGATGATTTCCAAGGCTAAGCGCAAGGCCATGCTGCATGCGCCCAAGGTAAAACCGATTAAGATTGACGGCCAGGATAAGTACATTATGCTCATCGGCCCGTACGCAGCCAGAGACCTCAAGTCTGATACTGCATGGCTCGAAGCGCAGGAACATGCAGGAATCCGCGGTTCCAACAACCCGATTTTCACCGGCGCGCTGGGTGAATACGACGGCGTAGTGCTTTATGAATACGAAAGAGTCTCCACAACCCAGACCGGCGCTTCCAAAGCCAATGTGGTGCATAACCTTCTGCTGGGCCAGCAGGCTGCCTGCTATGCGGTCACCCGTGAACCGGATGCCATCAAGCAGGTGGACGACTACGGCAACCGTGAAGGCAACGGCATTTCCTTCAATGCCGGCATTGAAAAGGTTGTTTTCAACGGCAAGGACTACGGCGTCATCCAGGTCATGACCGGCGGCGCGGCAGACTGATTTCCATTAATTTCACAGGGCTTCAACGTTCAGGGAGTGGCGATTCGCCTCTCCCTTTTCGTTTGAAACGAACTTGCATCAAACTTGCAATATTTTGCAACAACTTGCAACGAAAGGAGGCGGGAACATGACCATCAAGCAGCTAATCAATCGGGCTTACATGCAGGTGGGAGACACTTCCCACGTCAACTACACGCCTTTCCAGTTTCTTGAGTACTACAACGAGGGCAACCAACTCCTCTGCCATCTCATTACCAAGTACATGCCGGACGAGGCAGTGGATGATTCGTACAAGGAGATCGATGACGAGAGCGGCTGGGACCATTTCGAGGAGACCATGCTTGTGCATTACATGGTCACCAGGATTCTGAACCTGGACATGACGGCCCTAATGCAGGAATGGGAGAACTGGATAGCCGAGAAAGCCCGCTCTGAAGGAGGTTCCAATGTGGTAATAGCAAGGGGGTACTGGGATTATGACGGTGAACGAACTGATTACCACCATCAACCTTGACACGAATGAAATCCTGGATGATGAAACGGAGTACATCCCTTACATCAACACGGCTATTGATACGCTTTCTATGCTGCTGGCCCCCATGCATGATCCGGAGGTGACAGCATGCCGGGACGTGGCCAACAATGACGCAATCCCTACCAATTTCCTTCAGTTCATGCCGCCATCCGGCTATCCCATTACCATGAAGAACGGCACATTCCAGACGTACGATGAAAAGACGGTGCCCGATGTGTTCTATGCCACCAAGAAACCGCACATTGCAAGCATGGACGATGCGGTGCCTTTCTCCGAGATGTACACTTTCGCCCTGGTGCAGATTGTTTCTTACCTGGTTAAGAAGAAATCCCTGATGATTGATTTCGCCAATGCTGACAATGCTTTCATCCAGCAGTTGACGGAAACCATCAGGGCGGCAAGGGCAAGGTGAGCGCCATGGCACAGGTTTTTCAGACCGCAAGCACGCAGGGCTTTCCTCTTGGCATTGACTGGAGCAAGCCGGCCGAGGCGGTGGATATCAGGGCATTGGTCCAGGCACACAACTGCGAGTACTCCGGCACGGACGGAGCCCTGCAGACGGTGCCGGGCATCCGCATCCTATACACTGCAGATAAAGACATCACCTCAATCTACTACGACGTGAATCGGAAATGCTGGTATTTCACATCTGATGGGAAGATGTACAAGACCGAGGACTACAAGACGGCCACGGAACTGGGGACCCTGACAGGTACAGACAGGCCGAGGTACTGCACTTTCGGCGGCGACGTCCTTGTCGCTTCCGGCGGCAAGCTGCAGGCCGTGAGTGGGGCAGGCGATACTCTTTCGACTGTTTCCGGCTCTCCGGATTCCTGCAATTTCGTAAGCTCCAATTCCGGATCAGTGATTACAGCGTCCACTTCGGACCATCGCCTTCACTGGAGCGCCATCGGAGACTACACGAGCTGGACGAATGACAGCAACAACAGCGCATCAGCCCAGTACGTTGACGTCGGTTACAAAGACCAGGGCTGCATTATCTCCGTTTCTTTCCTGTCGAAGGCCATCATTGTTTACAAAGAATACGGCAGAGCTTACCAGGTGGTTGGCAACCCGCACAGCGGGACGCTGGCGGTGTATCCGCTTTCTGAAACGGCTTACTGCTCCGGCTCATCTGTTTCGCTGAATGACCATTCTTACTACATCGGAAACGCCGGGCTTATGAGTTTTGCTCCGACGGACACCTACGCCAACATCCAGCCGGAGGAAACGGGGCTCGCTATCAATGCACAGCTCATCCGCATCACGGATAAGTCGGCGGCTATGTGGTACGTGCCTACCCGTAAGCAACTGTGGATTCTTCCGAGCGAGAAATCGGAGTACATCTTCATTTACCACTACCTGCCGCGCTTTGCGGACGGCCGAGGCGTGTTTACCACAAGGACACTTTCCCATACTCTCCACGATGCGGAGAACCTTGACCATGATGTGTACATTGCCTACGGCAACAAGATAGGAATCCTTGACGAAGCTATCGACACGGATGACGGTAAGCAGATAGAAACGGCAGTGACGTCGGGAAATCTGCTGGCGGAAAAGCTGTTCATCCTACTGATGAATTACACATTCGTCACGTCTAACAAGATAGCAGGCTACGGCACAGTGGAAATCTCCAACAAGAAGGCCAAGGCGCTACAGTTCAAAGTTTCGGAAAAGCGGCTCTATGACGACACGGGGCCGCTTTTTAATGCCAATACGGCACTGGCGAATGAATCGTTCACCAAGCTTCTGAAGATTGGCGGCGGCCCGAACCGCTCCCTGCAGATAAAGATTTACATTGCCAAGGGCTCCGCTGCCATCCGGCAGTTCGACTACACTTATTCGGAGGTGTGAATTAAATGAATTATGCAGAAACCTATCCCCTGAACGTGACGCCCCAGGGGGATTCGACACGCTCCGCCGTGGAAAAGAACCGGAAGGAAATCCTTTCCCTGGTGGCGGCGCTGAATGCCCAGCCGAGCGGGGCGGTAGGAGGAAGCCGCCAGCGCGTGCTGTCGGCGGCCATGCTCTCCGGGGCATGGAATTTCCTTTCCTCCGACGGCCTTGCGGTAATTATCAACGGCTCTGTCAATCCGGTCATCATGTCTTTCGCCGACGGCTGCGGGGAAAACGGAAACATTGATTACATCGGCGTGGTAAGGGACAAGCTCTCCGCATGGTCACTCCCTGCTAATAACACCAGCTATCTCTACGTAGAACGCTCTGACGCAGGGGCGCTGACCTATGGTTCTACAACCATTGCGCCGGTGGAGCAGGACAGCGCTCCCTCTGCAGGCTCCAATGATGCCGGGCTGTGCTGGTTCTCTACGCTCGAATCGAAGATGTACGTTTGGACCGGCTCCGCATGGCAGCACAAAGTAAGGCTTTTCGTGGGCACTGCCAAAACGGACGGATCCACGGTAAAGAGCATTTCTTACAAGGAGTACCCCCAGCAGCTTGCCCCCTCTCTTCAGCAGAAGCTGAAAGAAATCGAAGCAGGGGCTACGAAGAATGAAAACTGTATCTCCGCCATTAAAATCGGGGATGTGACGGTAACAGCCAATGGTCACCAGGACACATTCACCATCACCGCAGAGGGGCTCATTGCACTGTCTGCGGATTCAAAAAAAAGGACAATCAAGATCTCCACGCCGGACCTGTCCAAGGTGTACGCCCAAGCGAAGCTGGACGCCCACCCGGTGGGATCCATCTATGAATCCACCGACAGCACTTCTCCTGCTACCTTATTCGGCGGCACTTGGAAGGCTATGGATGCCGGGCGTGTGCTTGTGGCGCAGGGCAAAGCGGCAACAGGGACCACCTTCACTGCCGGGGATACCGGCGGCGAGGAAACTCATAAACTCACCAAGAGTGAAATGCCAGCTCACGCCCACACTCGTGGAACCATGAATATTGTCGGAACTGTGTGCTCTGCTTATGGAGAAACGAAGAAATCTAGCAGTGGGGCCTTTACTTGGAGTAATACGGGTGGAAGGCAGGACGGTGGCGATGGCCATGATGGAGAGCCTATAGTTACCTCTACCATTTCCTTCGATGCCTCCAAAAGTTGGGTAGGGCAAACGTCTACTGCCGGTGAAAGCGCCGCCCACAATAACCTCCAGCCGTACGAAGTGGTGTATCGCTGGAAAAGAGTGGCCTAAGCGGTTCGTCTCCATCTGTAAACTACCTGATACGGCTGCATGATGTAAGGAGCGAAATAATGAACATTGATATTTTTAATAGCATTTCCCAGACAGCCGCCAAGCTGTATGACCAATGGGCCATAAAGCTGGCAGCGTCGTGGATTTTCGGCATTGAGCTCCATCTGGGGCTTTTTTCTATTTTCGCCATTCTTGTGATGCTTGACCTTTTCACAAGGTGGATAGCCATTTCTTACAAGCGTCTCGACGGCGCAGGCCTCCCCGATGACCTCTACAGCTCCATCAAAGGAATTCCGGAGGCCCACAGGGAGGGGCTTATTTCTTCCTGCGTCATGAGGCGGCAGTTTTGGAGCAAGATGGCCACTTACATGATTCTGGTGATGGCGGCACTCCTGGTGGACAACGGCCTCATGTTGCTGAACAAAAACCCCATGGCCACCACGCTGATTATCACCTATCTTTCTATGACAGAGCTTTTAAGCATGGTGGAGAATCTTGATGAAGCGGGCGTTTCCGCCCTCCATCAGCTTTCTGAAATCTTGAGAGGACGGCGGGGAAGATGAAACTGGATTCACTGCATGACATGGTGAGGGACTACGCAAGGCGCACCGGTGAAAGGGTGAACCTTGACGGATTTTTCTGGGATGAGAAGAAGGGAGGATTCCATGACGGATACAACGAATATTTCAAATTCTTTCCCCATGTGGGATTCGTCTTCTGGTCCATTGTGGAGCATGCCGGCAAGCGGTATTTCTCCATTAACCAGACTTATGGAAAATTCCATGAAATGTGCCCCTACATGAAGGAGGTAATGCACCTGAACGGACTCACGGAAATCATCACGAGGACCACCAGACCGCCCAAAGTGCACGAGCGCCGGTGGGGAATGAAGCACCTGAAGGACCTTGACTACACTTTCCAGGGAAGGCGCTACCATGTCATGGTCAGTGACATTTCTCATCTGAACTAATGAAAGGAGAAAAATCATGCTGAAATTTGATTTACAGCTATTCGGAGGCGGCGGCAAGAAGTCTAAAGTCGTCAGCACCTCCGCCAAAGTGCCGGAGGCCAGCAGCGAGGAAAAACAGGTCCTCTCAAATGAGTTGGGCTGGCTCGCCGATGCCATGGGCGTCTCCAAGAACCTTATGAACCTGGCGAATGGGCAGATTCAGAACAGTCAGGTAACTCCGGACTATAACAGCCTCCTGCAGTCGGCCCTCTCCGGCACCCAGCAGGCGGGGCAGACGGTTTCCGGACTTATCCCGCAGGTGCAGAACGGGGTGACCGGCGCTAACAATGCCAATAACGGTTACATCGGAGGCATCGGCAATGCCATGCAGACTTACCAGGAGGGGAACAAGTACCTGGATAGCGATTACCAGAAAGCCATGGCCGACAATGCGGGCATTATGAGCGGGCTCCTCTCCGGAGATCTTCCCTCTGCCTATGCACAGAACCGGCAGAAGGCCCTGCAGTCTGACCTGGATGCCACCATGGGAAACACTCTTTCCTCCCTGGCGGACCGGGGAATCATCAATTCCTCCGTGGCAGGGCAGGCCATGAATGATATTTCCAAGAACGCCGCCAACTCCCTGGCATCCAGCTATACCAATGACATGAACACGGCGGCAGGCCTTGCGAATAATTCCTACAATAACCAGCTGAATGGGCTGAACGGCAGGGCGGGCCTTCTTTCCGGCCTGTACTCCGGAGAGCTTTCCGGCATCGGCCAGCAGGCAGGGCTCACGGGGAATAACATTTCAAACATTCTCAACGGTGCCAGCGCCCAGGGAAGCCTTGCCGGTCAGCAGGCCAACCTCGCGAACCAGCCGATTGATACAGCGGCCGCCGCTCAGAGCAATGCGGCATCCACTCCGCTCAATTACTTCAATGCGGCCATCGGGCTGCAGAATCCGAATCTCAGCCTGTACGACAGCATGAGCGGGCACCGCTACGCCGTAGCAACTCCGGGCCAGACCTACGTCAAGCAGGGGAGCGGCGGATGGTTTGGCAATCTTCTGGGAACTGCGGCCAACTCTGCGGCTGCGTATTACGCCTGCTTCCCGGCAGGGACCATGGTTTCCACGGGACATGGAGAGGTGCCCATTGAAAAGATGAAGCCAGATGACCGGGTGCTCATCCAGGGCGGCCATGAGGCCCATGTAAAGAAAGTGCATGACATGGGAGAGCAGGATACCTACAACGTGGAGACGTTGCCAAGCATTGACGGCACAGTCAGAAAGGTGACCACCACGGCCACAGAAGTGTTCCTCACTCCGGAAGGCAGGAAACCGCTCTCTGCCCTGAAAGCAGGGATGAAGGTGTGGACTGTAGACGGCTACCGCAAATTGGCGCATGTCGTCAAGAGCCGGGCGAAATCCAGAGTGTACGACCTTGAACTTGATGATGATCGGGCGCTCTTTATTGCGGACGGCTTCGCTGTAGAACCGCTGACCGCCAAAGATAAGGCGGCCAACGGGAAGGCTGAAGGAAAGGAGGGGAAATAACATGGCAGTTGTTTATATTCCTGCAGATAACATGGGCGTCTGGCAGTCTCTGGGAAATGCCCTGGGGACTTACCTGGGGAAACGGGCGCAGGATATCCAAAAGACCCATGAAGCGAAAGAATATGCCAATGCCTGGTTCCCGAACCTCACGGGCTCCCAGCCACAGGAGGCCAAGACTATGGCGGACTATCTGCCCCAGGATACGACGCCAACGCTTCCCCGCCTTTCCGGCGGCGGGCTCCTGCAGAATGCTTTCTCTGCAGCACAGAACGCCATGCCTTCCATCACGGCCAACGCCCAGCCCATTACCGGCACCACTACCAGCGGCGGCACGGTTTCCTCCGGCATTCTGAACGGCGTTTTCGGAAATGGCCAGAATGGCACTCAAAACGGCACAGGAGCGCCCGCAGGTAACGGTGGTGTAACTATAGCCCCCTCCCTTGCAAACGCCGCACAGGCCTATATGGCCCAGCCCAATTTCAATTCTGCACCGCAGGGGCAGTCTGCAGGTGGACAGCAGGAAAATGCTCTCCCCTCTGCCCCCGACCGGCAGGCTATCCGCCAGAAGAACATGGCGGATAATGGCTCCGTCTACAGGGGCCTGTACGTCTCCACGGTCAAGGCCGGGTATTCCCCCGAAGAGGCTAGAGCCATGACGTTGGATAGGGTGAAGCAGGATGAAGACAGCGCCTACAACACCCAGCGCTCCGATTACATTTCCAAGGTACTGAACCCGATGAAAGAGCAGATTCTGAACGCTCTCATCTTCACCAAGGACAAGGATGGCAACACCGTGGTGGACACATACCACTCTTCCAAGCTTCCGGGCCTCATTCCGGCTATCAACAAATATAATGAGGAATCTGACAAGGTGGGCGCTGACCACATGGATCTTAACAGCCTTAACAGTATAGCCAAGCTAACCAAACCGGATTATAAGTACATGCAAGGGAAAAACGGCCACATTGTCCGCATTAATGGGGATAACGGAGCTGTTTCCGATGCAGGAGACTTCTCCGACCCGAGAGACCAATACATAAAGACCACTGCCGGATTCTGGGACGTGAAAGCCAAGAGGTTTATTACCGACCCGGCGGCCATGAAGAAAATTGAAATCGATCAGCAGAGGGCTAATGCGCAGGATAGGATGGTCAATTCCAACATCGCCATGAACAATTACAGCATGACCCATCCTTCCGGTGGCGGTGGAAGCACTGGCACTAGCGGGCTCAGCTCTCAGTATATTTCCACCCTCCGCCAGCTGCACATGGCCTGGATGAAGAACAACCCGGACCAGGACGAATCGGCAAGCCCTTACTACGGGCCGCTGATGAGTTCCCTCCCCACTGGCGGCGGATCTTCCGGCACCGCTCCCAATAAAGGATATGCGGCCGATGAGGACAAAATGAGCAAAGCCATCATGGACAGTTTCTACCACAATGGCCATGATGCTACCATCAATCTCCTGCACAGCCACGGCTGGTATAACTACGACAGCTGGGTGCCGGATGACCAATAGATTAAATAGGGAAGGAGGAAATCAGTTATGTACGACCCATTCGAAGGGATAGAACCTGCTGATAATCAGGGAAACAATGCAGGAAGCGATTCCGGCCTTTATGACCCCTTTGGAGATATCCAGGCTTATAAGCCTCCGGAAGAGACATCCTTTACAGATAAGCTGAAAGCCTTCGGGCAGAAAGTCTATGAACAGGCCGACAGAACTACCACGAACATTGAAAACGCCCTTCCAAGCTACATTGGGAAGGTGGAGCAGGCGGCCCAGAACTACGGCGATGAAGTCGGCAAGGCGGCCACCCGTGCTTATGAAGCCAGAGCCGGAGGGGAGGAAATCAACGATGAAGACCCGACCAGCGGATACGAAGGACCTGATTATGGAGAAGCCAAGGCAGGGCTCTATGATGCTGCCGTTGGAACGCCTGCCGGTTATGTGGCCATTACTCCCTTCGCGCCGGCGCCGGTACGCGGGGCGGCTGGCCTTCTGGCGGCGCCCACCATAGTGAACGGCACCATGAACGCCTATGACCAGAATGTGGCCAATGATGATGGCACGCCGGTGATTTCTACCGCCAAGCAGACACTTCTGGACCCGGTTATAGACCCCGTGAAGGAAGCGGTGACACAGCCCGGGAAGTACGTGCAGGAAATCGTGGACAACCCTCTCAGCGTGTGGGGCAAGGTTTTCCTCCCGGCTTCCATGGTGGAAGGCGGTGCCAAGCTGGCTCCCCGCAGGGTGAAGGATGCAGTGAAAACACGTATTGATTCGGCTGCGGACAGAGTGAGAGGCATCCGGGGTGATGACCTTTCCGGCGCCGGGGAAACAGGATTCGACGACCTGGCAGGAAGCGGCGAAGGAACCAAAGCGATGAGAAGTGACGTATACGACCCCTTTGGGGACGTTGAGCCGGCTTCTCCGGGCGGTTCAACAGGTTTTGACGAACTTTCCAGAGCATCGGTAGATAACGCCGCATCCTATGACGCTCCTCCTGCTGACGTTTCCGCCCCCGTGTTCAATGTGGCAGGGGATGCGGACTGGGCAGGCATGAACAATTCCACTAAAGCGGCGGCCAATGAGCTGGTGACCAGATGGAACCAGGCCCACCCGGAGGCGCCTGTCACCATGACAAGCGGCAAGCGTTCCGGAGACGGGACCTCCCATCACGATGTGGGCGAGGCCGTTGATTTCGTTTCCGACGCTTTCGAGGGCGAAGCAGGGCGCCCGCTCCGTGATGAATTCGGCCGCATGGCCAGTGATATGGGCCTCACTCCCTTTGATGAGTACAACGGAAGCGGTAATGAGGCCTATGCCCGTGGAGAGAATTTCCACGTCACTGTCCCCAAGGACTGGCAGGGAAGCGGCCGCAGCGTGGCCGATATGACCGATGATGGCGGCTATGGATTCGATGACGGAATGAGGGACGCCTCCAACATGGCTGATGATACCGGCGGCATGTACGACGAAACCGGCGACATGGCCACGGACGTGTACAATCGTTACCGCCAGGACGGCCTCACGGACGCAGAGGCGGCAGGCATGACCGGAAACATTGCCCAGGAAAGCGGATTCGACGCCGGGGCTGTTTCCAATGACGGCTATGGTACAAGGGCCCTTATCCAGTGGGATGGCGACAGATACGCACGCTTTGAAAAATGGTGTGATGACAACGGCAGGGATCCTTCCGACTGGAGGGCGCAGGTGGATTATTCCGTTGAGGAAATGAAGACCACGGAGCCAGACGCCCTCCGCCGGATGCGCGAGGTGGGAAGTGACCTCACTCCCGAGGAAGCGGCCCGGATTATCCGCGAAGACTACGAAAGGCCGGACCCTTCCCAGGCCAACGACTCCCACCGTATGGACGTGGCCAGAAGGGTATATGACCAGGGCGGCAGGCGGCAGAGCGCTGCCATGGATGATGGAGAGGGCTCCCGCTCCTCCGGCGGCGAGGATGGCGTCATTGAGACCGGCGACAGGGGCGGGAACCTCAATTTCGATGAGCCTGCTCCTTCCGACAGGGTGCAGGCTATGAGGGATGATTACGACCCGGTGCAAGACCGCAAAGCGAAACAGCTTGACCTTATCTTGAAAAACAATCCTGCAAATGATGATGTTCATTTATGGATACGTTCAACTAAAGATATTCACACGGCTGAAGAGGTTTTCAAAGAGGCTTATGACAATGGCGAGGCCATGTACCCGGATTTTACGCTTGATATGATGGATGAAGCATTAAAATCCGGAAAAGTAACCGTTTATAGCTCTCACCCAATAAAGAACGGTATTTTCGTTACCCCGTCCTACATGAACGCAAGGGATTATTCCGGCGGCGGGCGAGTTTACTCTAAGAAAATCCGCCTTACTGATGTCGCATGGATTGATGAATCGGAAGGCCAGTATGCGCCGGTAAAAGTTTCCCGCACTTCTCGCGGAAATATTCAGGCCATGAGAGACACCTCTCAGCCACTCCGCCAGGCAGACCTTTCCCCCAGATTAAAAGGGGAAGCTATCCGGAATGACGTCCCCCGCGGATATGACGTGACCGGAAAAGGCAATGCCCAGACTATCCAGCGCATGGATACCATCCGCAGTATGCGGAATGACGTGGACTATACGGCCCATGAGGATACCGGCGTTCCGGTAACCAGGCAGGGCATTGTGGACTACGTGAACCGGCTTTTCAATGCGACCGTCCGCTACGGGCGCACGGAGAAGGGGGCAAGGGGGCAGTTCAACACGCTTTCCCATGTCATCCGTACGCAGAATTTCGCAGAGCCCAGGGTTATCGCTCATGAACTGGGCCATTTCCTGGATGAGCGTTTCCACTTCTCCGAGGCGCCGGAGTATGCCGGAGAACTCCTGCATCTTGTGGATGACCGCTTTGGGAAGGGGGGATATTCTGACCTGGACATGTCCGGAAAGCTGGCGGAGGGCTTCGCTGAATTCTTCCATGACTATGTGACAGACCGCGCCCAGGCCAGAAGAAATGCGCCGGAGTTCTACAACTACTTTGAAAAGAAACTGCACCAGGACCCCAAACTGACGGGGGCGACGAACAAATTGACCAAAGTCATGTACCAGTGGAACCACCAGGGCGCTGTGGCGAGGGTGAAAGGCCATATTTCCTTTGCCTCCGATTCCACGGGCTTCCAGGGACTGAAGAGGATGCTGCAGGATGGCACCTTTGGCGAGGCCGGAAAGAAGGCATGGAGCCGGCTTTATACGGAGGCTGTGGATGAGCTCCATCCGTTGTCTGACGTGGTGGCGGATGTGGAAAAGAGAATTGGCAGGAAACTGCCCTTCTCTTCCAACCCTTTCCTGAATGCCTGGGCGGCGAGAGGGTGGAAAGGGAAGGCCATCGCCCTGCTCCAACATGGTGACCCGGAAAGAGGGGTTTCCTCTCTCAAGGGGATTTTCGAATCCGTGGGGAAGAAGAACCTGAAAGATTTCTCCGCCTTCCTTGTGGCCCTCCGTGAAAAAGACATTCATGAATTCAATAGCAAACTGAGCAAAGAAGAAAAAGATTCCGCGCTGAAAGCCACCATGGATCCGGTGGACGCCGGCATGGCCATTCGAGAGCTGGCCACCAAGCACCCTGAGTTCGTGCAGGCGGCGAGAAAACTTTACCGCTTCCAGCAGCATCTGATTGACGAGCTGGTGAAGGAAGGCATGCTCTCAGCCAAAGCGGCGGCGGACATGCGGAAACGGTGGCCGCACTATGTTCCCTTCCAGCGCATCGTGGACGGCATCGATGCGCCGAGCGTGGGCGGGAAGAAATTCGTGAACGTTGGGAACACCATCCAGAGGTTTAAAGGCTCCTCCCGGGATATCGTGGACCCCCTGGAAAGCGTCATTTCTAATACCTTCCGGGTGGTCAGCGCCATTGAGAGAAACAAGGTGGGCCAGTCATTCGTGAAACTTTCCCGAATGAAAGGAATGGGCGACCTCTGCGAAGAGGTGAAGGGCACGCCAAAGGCCACAGACAGTACTTTCTATGTCTGGGAAGGCGGGAAGAAAAAGACCTACGCCACCTCTCCGGAACTGCTGGACGCCCTCAAGATGACCAATAAGGAAGGTATGAGCATGCTGGTGAAGGTGCTCCGTGTTCCGGCGGGTTTCCTCAGAAGCGGGGCTACCCTGTCTCCGGAGTTCATCCTCAGAAACCCTGTGCGAGACATGATTTCCGCCTCCCTCTATTCCAAGCACGGATTCATTCCGGTTTGGGACACCATGCGTGGGATCTCCCTATATCTCAAGAAGGGGAAAGAGTACTGGGATTACATGAACAGCGGCGCCGCCCAGTCGGCCATGGTTTCCCTTGACCGGGATTATCTCCATGGCCAGATGAGGAATCTTCTGAAAAAGAAGAGCGTCCTTTCCCTGTGCGCCAACCCCATCGAAGCGCTCCGGGCCTTCTCCGAGGCCACAGAAATGGCCACAAGGCTGGCGGAGTTTGACCTGGCCAAGAAGGGCTATACCGGTATCGGCAACAGGCTTTTCGGGAAAGAGCGGAAGCCTCTCTCCAACGTGGAGGCAGGCATTGAGGCCAGAGATGTGACGCTTGACTTTGGCCGTCACGGAAAGAGTACCCAGAGCCTTAACCAGACCATAGCCTTTTTCAATGCGGCTATCCAGGGCACGGACAAGATGGTGAGGGAATTTAAAGAACACCCGGGGCAGATGCTGACGAAAACGTTCATCGGCATTACAGTGCCATCATTAGTGCTCTGGTATCTCAACAAAGACGACCCGCGCTATCAAGAACTCCCGCAGTGGCAGAAGGATATTTTCTGGGTAATTCCCGGGAAGGACACGCTGTACAAAATCCCGAAGCCCTTCGAACTGGGGATTCTCTTCGGCACCGTGCCGGAGCGGATGCTGCAGTACATGTACGACAAAGAGAAAGGAAGGAATGGGCCTGGATTCAAAGGCCTTGGCGGTTCCATTATGGACAACCTGCTTCCAAGTGCCATCCCTACGGGGCTTCTCCCGGCCATTGAGTGGATTTCAAATTATTCATTCTTCATGGGACGCAACATCGTGCCCCTTTCCCAGTCGAAGCTTCCGGACCGCCAGCAGTATGGCCCATATACTTCTTACCTGGCCCGCAAGGTGGGGAATGCTTTCAACCTGTCTCCCAGGAAGATTGACAACACCATCCAGGACGTTGGCGGCAACCTTGCGGCGCTGGGTAACAGCTTGATTGACCAGGCGGCAGGACTTTCCGAAACACGCCCGGCCAAGAGGGCCAGTGAGATGCCCGGCGTGAGGGGCTTCACGGCTACGCCCTATGCTTCTTCGGACAGTGTGCAGCGGCTTCGGGACGATTTCAGCCAGCAGGAAAAGCTGTACAACGAATTCAAGATGACGAAGCAAAAGCCGGAAGGCTATGACGGCGCGAAGTACATGAAATACAAAGCCGCTATGGACGCCATGAACAACACTTACCGCGCGGAAAGAAAGATTATGGAATCTAAACAGCTCAACAGCGCCCAGAAGCGGGAGCGGATTGACCGCATTAAGATGCAGCAGACAAACATTGCCAGAAGGGCCCTGGGCCTTTCCAAGGTTTCCAATGAATAGGAGGAAGAATCATGAAGGGTGTAGACGTTTCTGAAAACAATGGCCGGGTGAACTGGTCCGACGTGGCGGCGGCTGGTTTTGAGTTCGCCATGATTCGTTTAGGCTATGGGCACGGGCACATGGATAGCCGTTTCTACGAGAATATCAACGGCGCCATTGCGGCAGGCCTGAAAGTCGGGGTATATTTCTACTCCTACGCTGTGACGCAGGAAGATGCGGACTATGAGGCCGATTTCCTGGTGCAGACGCTTAAAGACTGCGGCCTTACGGCAGAGAAGCTCCCCATGGGCGTATGGATTGACGAAGAAGACGCCGACGGCTGGCGCCGTAACCATGGCCTTGATGTCTACGCAGATAGCCAGCTCGTGACCAACATGGCCACGGCCACAGTCAATCGGCTGTGGGATGCAGGGTTCATGCCGGCAGGCGTGTACACGAACTGCGACTGGGCAGAAAATGTCATCGACATGGACCAGACCGGCGGCGCCGGGCTCTGGCTCGCCCAGCCGGGGGCATCTTCTCCCGCCCACGACTGCATGCTTTGGCAGTACACATTCACGGAAAACATCAATGGCCACGAGTTCGATGCCAACATGGTGATGGGAGGTTTTGACAATGTTTAAATTAATCGGCGACAGCATCAACATCACTAGAGGAGATACCGGCATGCTCCAGCTGGATCCCGCCCTTGACGGGAAGCCCATGGAGAAAGGCACCTATACGGCGGTGCTCTCCGTGAAGGCCGACATGGATGACGAGGCCTACCTTCTGCAGAAGCAGGCTGACGATAACGGCCGTTTCTTCTTCTCACATGACGACACAAAAGACATTCCGGCCGGCACTTATGTCTATGACATTGAAATCCGGAGCGGCGAACAGGTGCATACCATCGGTGCCTCCAAGTTCATCGTGAAAGGAGACGTGACCAGAGATGACTGAGAAAACATTTTCTATGGCCACCATGAAGGTGAAACTGGCATCGAAGCAGACACTATCCGCAAAGCTGACGGCCGACGCCAGAATGACGGCGGAAATGGATCTCCTGCTCAAGGGAGATAAAGGCGATAAGGGGGACAAGGGAGACACCGGCGAAACCATCGCCTCTGCTTACTGCAATCCGGACGGCACCATGGTGCTTGAAATGGATTCGGGGCGGAGGGTTTCCACAGGCCTTCATCCCCTGCAGGACTGCATTGGATACGCTGAAAGTGCGAAAGAAAGCTCAGATGCTGCGGCGTCTTCCCAGTCTGCGGCAGCTGGAAGTGAAAGCGCGGCGGCATCCAGCGCGGCGGCCTCCGCCGCCTCCGCTTCGGCGGCCAAGACGAGCGAGACGAATGCCAAGGCAAGCGAGACCAGCGCGGCAGGAAGCAAAAGCGCCGCCGCATCATCCGCCAGCGCGGCGGCGTTCTCTGCATCCGCGGCGACTGATGCCAAAAATGCGGCTCAGACCTATGCTCAGCAAGTCGAAGCGACGGCGAAGGCTATCAAGGAAAAAGAAATCCTTGCTATCACTGATACTGTATCCCTTGCCGTGAACACAGAAGATGGCGGACTGGATATTGTTGTGACAACTGAATGAAAGGAGAAATAAAGCATGGCAACACAAACTTTTAATTTTCCACGGCGTGAAGATTACACCCGTATTGCGGCGGCAATAGAATCACAAAATCAACTTTTGGGAAACCACTTTAAGGCAGCCGGGGAGCCAGTAGCACGTACATGGGAAGGTTTCCGCAATCTCTGCCGCACAGGCGGCGTGCGTGCCTATTATGCCGTCGGTGACCAGTTACAGTGCAAAAAAGGAGATACAACACTGACATGGGATATTGTACACATCGGCGATGTTAAAGAGACTGGCGGCAACTATGTAATCCTGCAAACTCACGACTGTCTGCCTATGGATACTATGGAGTTTGATTCACGAGAAGCGATTTTCCGGGCCAAGTCAGACCTTCCTGCCGGGACGTACCACTTTACTACACAAACGACTGGCATTACGGATACAAGCTGGACGGACCCCCAAAAATCCGGGTGGTCGAAAAGCTGGCAGTTTACAACGACTAAAGTCGTGCCTGCTGGCGGTCAGATTTGTTTTGCAAAAGGTATGGATATAGGCACAGACCTGCCTACGCTCGGCATTGCGACCTACTCTAAGCCGACAGACACGACAGCGCTTGAGACGGTTACGCTTGCAGAGGGCACGGACGGTACTGACTTGGCAACGCTCGGGACAATTAATCATGCTCAACGTATCTGCTATGGCTACAACCGCTGGAGCCAGTCAGGCCTCAGGCAGTGGCTCAATAGCAAAGCAGGCGCAGGCGCATGGTGGAGCCCACGCAATGACTTTGACCGCCCGGAACACTACGCAACATGGGCCGGCTTTATGAATGACCTTGATGCCGACTTCCTTGACGTCGTTGCGAAGTCGAACATCGTAACTGATATCAATAAAATTAGTGACGCAGGCGGTCATGACACAACGCAGGACTACTTCTTCCTCCCTGCCATGGTCAACCTTAACGGCGGCGACAACTTTTACGACATCCCCGGTACCACTGTGCAGGACATCGAAGATACCGTTGTTTGGGATTACTATACAAAGTTCCGTCGTGATGGAAAGACGGGCACGGACGCCGAACAGGACGATAACCGTCGTAAGTACAAACAGGGTTCTTCTACAGAATGGAGCTGGTGGGAGCGGTCGCCGTGTTGCGCTAATGCGTACCGCGCGCGCAACTCCGGCGGTGGCGGTCGCGTGTGGGGGGACTTCTACGTTTGCAACTGGGTCGGCGTCGCTCCGGCTTGCAGAATCGAATAATCTTATTATCGAAGCCTATGGAGGGATACCAATGTTTAAATCAATTACTATGCAAGAACGCCTGCAGAAGGCGGAAGCCGAAAACAGTGCCCTGCGTGCACAGCTCGCCCAGACAACTGCGCAGACCGCTTACATTGCAATGATGGGCGACGTAGAATTACCAGTCACCACTGATGCCGTACAGCAGCCGTCTTTAGAAGAAGGGAGTGATGATGATGAGTAAATGGTTTAAGAAAATCAAAGAGTGGTACGAAGCTGGCTATTGGACTACAGGAATGGTTAGGAATGCCGTCGTTAAGGGTAAAATCACGGCCGATGAGTTCAAAGAAATCACGGGTGCCGAATATGAATCTAAGTGAGTTAATTAAAAAGATGTGCGACGAAATCGGGCAGCAGAACGCCTTCTCGGAGGAAATAGAAGGGGAATAATCCATGGAAGGGAGGCAGTAATATGCCTGACTATAAGCGAATTATTTTTGGAGCCATCGTCGTTGTCGCGATTTTGGACATTGCGTACGCCGGCTACCGCATATACGAAGATGTGCAGAATGAGAAGCCTAAAGTAATGACCACGGAACAGACGCATGATTCCAAAGAAGTGGCCAAAGAGATCCACGTCACCACTCCGGCTGCACAGACCATCGTGAGAGAGATTGAGCGCTCCGGCGGAGAGGCTCCGTCCATTACGTACTACGTACAGAGCCCATCCTTGGACCGGGCGGCGGAGACGGTGGAAAAGCAGATTGAGACTAAAAGCCCGGAGGCGCCCTCCGGTGTGCTCTCCAAATCAGACCGGACGATAGTCACAGCTGACAAGAAGCGCAACAAAGTGGACGTCTACAAGATAAACCTCAGGCGGGCGCATAAGCTCAAGGCCGGCATGACCTACGTCAACGATAAAGCCTACCTTTCTGCAGGATACCAGGCGGGCAAGTGGGAAGGCCTGGTGCACTTCGACACGAGAACCATGGAGCCCAAGGGCGGGACCATCACCTATACTGTGCTTGAGTGGTAATGAGTTACCAAAAAGCCGCTTCCCTTTTATGGGAGGCGGCTCTTTTCTTTTGACGGCATGACGGCAAAAATACGGCAAAAGTTTCAGCCCATTCCAGCGAATTTCAGCGGTTCATGAAATTATGGCCATGATGGGAAATATCCGACAGCCACTGCTTTAGCGGTTTTCAGCCTATTATGCTCGCACGCGTTAAGGATTTATGCTCTTTTATTACCATAATGAAATCACTTTTAATTGCCAATATTATCGCACAGAAAATATCACTAACCATCCAAATCCTCATTGCCATACCC
>ERZ779888.550-NODE-550-length-44269-cov-5.701384_pt1 | contig 44269 bp, 40 predicted proteins | sample MGYA00511245_ERZ779888 | MGnify/ENA primary metagenome ERZ779888 (study PRJEB29588, sample SAMEA2155255) | human gut metagenome | biome: human gut; feature: human-associated habitat; material: faeces | place: Denmark | collected 2008/2010 ...
AAGGCTTGGTCATAGTGCGTGGACATCAATTCTTCTGTAAAACTCATAATAAAACATTTTTATGAGTCAACTTTTTTCAGGGAAAGACAGACAATCCGCCCATCAACGGATTCTATGAGGCCATGATGACGCTGACACCCGAACGGCGTGTGGCACTGCGGCAGGAAGCGGAGCGCCATCGTCAGGAGCAGTTGAAGAGAAAAGATACGCTCAATCCCGCCTACATTCCTCCTATGGGAGAAATAAAACCGCTGTCTGAAGCAGAGCCGAAACATGCAGAGGCTGAGCAGACAGTGGATAAAATTGCGCAAACCGAAGGAAATGGATTGTTCCAAGGTACAGCCAATGCTCCTGCCAAACAGGAGCAGCCACCGCTTGACCTCACTCCGCATCCCTACGACCGTATGCTGGAACCCCATCACCGTGAAGGCTCCATTGTGCTCGATGCGGTAAGGAACGTGGGCTATCTGAAAGACCTCACGCCATACGGATCGATGTTCCATCCCGCCGACCTCAACGGTTTCCAGAAAGAGAAACTGATGCTCTACATCTCCCTGCGCGATGCCTATGAGCGTCTGTACAGCTATGAGGCGGAGAACCACGAGGAGAACAAACCGCAGAGAGGCTACCTCAACACCTACTACGACGAGTTTGTCCTGCGCTACGGCAACCTCAACGCCAAGCAGAACGTGAAGCTGCTGCTGATGGATGCCGCAGGACGCGATATCCTCTCCTTGGAGCGTGAGGAGAACGGGCAGTTCGTCAAGGCCGACATCTTCGAGCGTCCCGTGTCCTTCTCCATGGACGAGGTTGTACAGGCTGACTCTCCTGAGGAAGCCCTGTCCGCCTCACTCAACAAGTATGGCACGGTCCATCTCGACTATATGCGCTCGCTCACCGACACCTCCGTAGAGGAACTGCTCGCAGCCCTCCACGGCAGGGTCTATTTCAATCCCTTGGCTGACAATTACGAAATCAGCGACCGCTTCATAGCCGGAAACGTCATCGACAAGGCGGAGCGCATCGAGGCATGGATAGCCGACAATGGGGAGCATGAGCATCTGGCGGAGGCCAAAGAGGCGTTGCAGGCATTGCAGGAGGCAGCTCCGCAACGCATCACCTTCGAGGAGCTTGACTTCAACTTCGGCGAGCGTTGGATACCCACGGGCATCTACTCCGCCTACATGAGCCACCTCTACGAGACTGATGTCCGCATTGCCTATGCCCCCGGCATGGACGAGTTCTCCGCCGTGTGCGACCGCAAGAACATCAAGATATGGGACGAGTTCTGCGTGAAGGGCTACTACCGCCACTACGACGGCATGAACCTGCTGAAGCACGCCCTGCACAACACCTGCCCTGACATGATGAAGTGTATCGGCCAGGATGAGAACGGCAACGACATCAAGGTGCGCGATGCCGAGGGCATACAGCTCGCCAACGCCAAGATTGACGAGATACGTAACGGCTTCTCCGAATGGCTCGAAGAGCAGTCGCCGGAGTTCAAGGAACGGCTTGTGACGATGTACAACCGCAAGTTCAACTGTTTCGTGCGCCCGAAGTACGACGGTTCTCACCAGACCTTCCCCGACCTCGACCTCAAGGGGCTGGCCAGCCGAGGCGTGAAGGACATCTATCCCTCGCAGAAGGACTGCGTATGGATGCTCAAGCAGAACGGCGGCGGGATATGCGACCATGAGGTGGGGACGGGCAAGACGCTGATAATGTGCATGGCAGCGCATGAGATGAAACGGCTGGGCCTCGCCCACAAGCCGATGATTATCGGGCTGAAAGCCAATGTGGCAGAGATAGCCGCCACCTATGAGGCGGCCTATCCCAATGCCCGCATCCTCTATGCCTCCGAGAAGGACTTCTCCACCGCCAACCGCGTGCGTTTCTTCAACAACATCAAGAACAACGACTACGACTGCGTCATCATGTCGCACGACCAGTTCGGCAAGATACCCCAGTCGCCCGAGTTGCAGTAGCGTATCCTGCAGGCGGAGCTTGACTCCGTGGAGGAGAGCCTCGAAGTGCTCCGGGCACAGGGCAAGGACATCTCGCGGGCCATGCTCAAAGGACTGGAGAAGCGCAAGTTCAATCTGGAAGCGAAGCTGCAGAAGGTGGAGCACGCCATCAGCTCACGCACGGACGACGTGGTGGATTTCCGCCAGATGGGCATCGACCACCTGTTTGTCGATGAGAGCCACCAGTTCAAGAACCTCACCTTCAACACCCGTCACGACCGGGTGGCGGGCTTGGGCAACTCGGAGGGAAGCCAGAAGGCCCTGAACATGCTCTTTGCCATCCGCACCATACAGGAGCGCACGGGCAAGGACCTCGGGGCGACGTTCCTCTCCGGCACCACCATCAGCAACTCGCTCACGGAGCTGTACCTGCTCTTCAAGTATCTCCGCCCGAAGGAGCTGGAGCGGCAGGACATCCGCTGCTTCGATGCCTGGGCGGCCATCTTCGCCAAGAAGACCACCGACTTCGAGTTCAACGTGACGAACAACGTGGTGCAGAAGGAGCGTTTCCGCTACTTCATCAAGGTGCCGGAGCTTGCCGCCTTCTACAACGAGATTACCGACTACCGCACGGCGGAGGATGTGGGTGTGGATCGTCCGCACAAGACCGAGGTGCTTCACCACATACCGCCCACACCCGAACAGGAGGACTTCATACAGAAGCTGATGCAGTTCGCCAAGACGGGCGATGCCATGCTGTTGGGCAGGGCGGCACTCTCTGAAACGGAGGAGAAGGCGAAGATGCTCATCGCCACCGACTATGCCCGAAAGATGGCTCTCGACATGCGCATGATAGACCCTGCCTATGAGGACCATCCCGACAACAAGGCAAGCCACTGCGCCAAGACCATTGCGGAGTATTACCGCAAGTACGACGCGCAGAAAGGTACGCAGTTTGTCTTCTCAGACCTTGGCACCTATCAACCAGGTGATGGATGGAATATCTACTCTGAGATCAAGCGCAAGCTGATGGAGGACTACGGCATCCCTGGCCATGAGGTACGCTTCATACAGGAGTGCAAGACGGACAAGGCACGCAAGGCGGTGATAGCCGCCATGAATGAGGGAACGGTGCGTGTGCTCTTCGGCTCCACCTCCATGCTCGGCACGGGCGTCAATGCGCAGAAGCGGTGTGTCGCCATCCATCATTTGGACACCCCTTGGCGGCCGTCCGACCTGCAACAGCGGGACGGGCGTGGCGTGCGTGCCGGCAACGAGATTGCCAAGCACTTTGCAGGGAACAACGTGGATGTCATCATCTATGCCGTGGAGAAGTCGTTAGACAGCTACAAGTTCAACCTCCTGCACTGCAAGCAGACCTTCATCTCGCAGCTGAAAAGCGGAGCGATGGGCGCACGTACCATTGATGAGGGGGCGATGGACGAGAAGTCGGGCATGAACTTCTCGGAATACATGGCCATCCTGTCCGGCAATACCGACCTGCTTGAAAAGGCGAAATTAGAGAAGCGCATCGCCTCGCTCGAAGGGGAACGCAAGTCGTTCAACAAAGGCAGGCGTGAGTCGGAGTTCAAGCTGGAGTCCAAGACAAGCGAGCTGCGGAACAACCAGGCGGTCATCGCTGCCATGACGGAGGACTGGGAGAAATTCACTGCCACAGCCAAGACCGACAAGGAGGGCAACCGCCAGAACGCGCTACGCATAGAGGGCGTGGATTCCACCGACGAGAAAGTCCTCGGCAAGCGTTTGCAGGAGATAGCCAAGAACGCCGTCACAGGAGGAATTTACCAGCCTGTCGGTGAACTGTACGGTTTCCCCGTCAAGGTGGTCAGCGAGCGAGTGTTCAAGGAGGGGCTGGAGTTTACCGATAACCGCTTTGTGGTGGAGGGGAACTACAAATACACCTACAACAACGGACACTTGGCGATGGCCGACCCGATAGCAGCTGCACGCAATTTCCTGAACGCCTTGGAAAGAATACCTTCCATGGTAGAGCAGTCCAAGGAGAAGAACAAGGCACTGGAACGTGACATACCGCAGTTGCAGGAGATTGTGGGCAAGGTGTGGAAGAAGGAGGACGAACTGAAACAGTTGAAGTCCGAACTGGCCGCATTGGACCGCAAGATCCAGTTGGAGCTTGCACCACCTGCTCCAGAGGTGAAACAGCAGGAAGAAAAGCCTGATGGGGAAACTCATAATCTCCCCAACAAATCCATAGACATCCGACCGGAACAGAATGAGCAGATTTATGGACGCAGAGAGATTGCAGAGCCTGTTCGTAGAATAAGACTGGGCTGAAAGCTGTATATATTATATAAGGAGGGAACACGTGTTGTTGAGTTGAATCGAGATAGGGTGTTCCCCTCCTTCGTTTATCACATACAGCATATATCTATGGCTACTACAAGATTCAAGTTCCGTGCCTCTTCTGTTTCGGGAAAACAGGGTACGTTGTTCATTCAGGTGATTCATCAGCGTGTGGTGCGTCAAGTCAGCACGAAGTATAAACTCTATCCGAAGGAATGGGATGCCACGGGGCAGTCGGTCGTTTTCCCCCAAAGATACGTTCCCTCCCCGCGGTCAGTATCTCCAAGATGTACAGGAGGCGTTGCAACATGATGCGGCACGCCTGCAACTCATCATCCTCTCGCTCGACCATAGCCGCAAGGCCTATCAGGCCAGCGATGTCGTCGAGCGGTTCTTGAAGAAAGAGCCCTCCGATGACTTCCAACAATTTGCCGAAAGAATCATCGATCAAAAGAAAGAGGAGGGGCATCTCTCCATTGCCGCCAAATATCGCTCCTCGCTCAACAGCCTCAACCGGTTCCTCGATGGTTGTCCGCTTACCTTTGACGACATGAACTCCTCACAGATGCTCGGTTATGAGACCTATCTGAAAAAACAAGGGCTGTGCTCCAACACCACCTCTTTCTATATGCGTAATCTGCGTGCCATCTACAATCAAGGGTGAAGCAAGGACTTACGCCACAGAACCATCCCTTCTCCTCTGTCTATACCGGCATAGCCAAAACCGTGAAGCGTGCTGTCAATGCCAAGGAGTTTCAGCAAATAAAGTCTGTCACACTGCCCCCTAATTCCTTCGCTGCCCTATCGCGCGACATCTTCCTCTTCAGTTTCTACACCTGTGGCATGTCGCTGATAGACATCGCAAATCTGAAGAAGACCGACCTGCAAGGCGACTATCTTGTCTATTGCCGTCAGAAGACGGGACAACAGATACGATTCCATTGGGAACCCTGTATGCAGGAATTGGTGAATAAATATCATAAAGACGACTCCCCTTATCTCTTTTCCCTCATCGCTTTTCCCGGCATTGACGAGGAGCGTCAATATCAGAACAGGATACATCTCATCAACCATCACCTGAAGAAATTGGGCGAGGAGTTGGGCCTGTCCTCCAAACTCACATCTTATGTGGCGCGTCACTCTTGGGCGAGCATAGCCAAGAGCCAGAATGTACCTGTAGCAGCCATCAGCGAAGCGATGGGACACACTTCCGAGCGCACGACACGCATCTATCTGAAATGGTTCGATAACACCCTTGTTGACAATGCCAACCAAAAGGTACTCAGTGCGATAGCATAAAGAAAGGAGAAAAAAATGGTGTTGTGCAAAATGCTTCATCTCTTGGTAAGAGATGTATCGGGCAACATAACGTGCATGTTATCAATGAAAAAGGCAGTGGGGGTCAGATTTTTCGCTCAACATTTGTATCACATTTTGGAAAACAGCTTAAATTGACTCAAATCAACAATTTTTTCTGTTTTTCAAAGATAATTCCATAATTCTTAGGCAGTTTGAAAACTTTTTCATACCTTTGCCAGCGATTATCTTCATCTCTTACCAAGAGATGAAGATAATTGGAAACAACAAAAAGTGTAGAATTTAACAAAAAAGGAATGTAAGGTTAAGATTGAATCGCAAGTTGACAGGAAGTTTGACTCCAGGAGTCAGCTTTTACATACAATATGCGTAACTGCCTGTTTCTCAGTTAAAAAGAGAAGCAAGTGGGAATAAAAGAAGTACTCTTATCCTCCATTTTTTTACCCCCCCCTCCAAGGTTATTTTTTCTTATTCATGGGAGCTGAAAAAACGTCAGAAGACCGTTGGTATGTGTTGCGCGATTTAGCGCGTCCAAATGCCAAGAATCCCGCCTACAAACAACTGCAAGCGATGCCGGAGATGAAGGATTGCGTCTTTGTGCCGCTCAAGCAGCATGTGTTCATGGAGTTTGGGAAGCGTGTGGTGCGCTTTATCCCCTACATGCCCGACCTTGTCTTTGTCCATAAGTCCAAGGAGGAACTTGACCCCATCGTCCGCAAGATGGAACTGTTGCAGTACCGTTATGTGCGTGGTGGCAAGCAGTTTGAGGCGATGAGTGTGCGAGCCGAGGATTTTAAGAAGTTCAAGGATGCCGTCGAACAGACGGACAATGTGGAATACTATAGCTATGAGGAGGTCTCTCCCCGGATATATGGCAAGCAGATACGCATTATCGGTGGTCGTCTCAACGGCTTCGAGGGTCGTCTGATGAGCAAGCGTGGCAGCAAGTTCAAACGTCTCCTTGTTGACCTCCAAGAGTGCAATCTCTCCGCCGCCATTCAAGTGGAATCGGATTTTATCCAACTACTGAAATAACCCTTGAGCTTAGAGTACTTGGCTCTGTGCATAAAGACAAAATCCACGGCCATCATACAGCATTCAAACAGGTGCCCCTTTCTGTCTAACATCTGTCTAACATCTGCGGATAAATTACGAATCAGGAACCTGTCCCCTGACCCCAGAAAAGTCCATGGAGATGTATAGTGAACCGATAGGTTTTATAAGCATATCCAAGTGGGACAATGGTTGAAACATTTATTAGAACTTATATGAATACTTTTCACAAATTATGTAATTGGTATTTCTCAAAAAAGGCTTTGCCCTATTGGTGCATACTTCTTGTCGATTGCGCATCAGTATATCTGTATATCTGTCTGGGCTGATTGTGTTTTACATTCAGCATGGAGGATTAACCTTGGCGCAGCGTTTCTGGCCTCTGACTTTGGGGCTCCTGCTGTGCTTGGGAGTCTATATGGTCTCCTTCATCCTGTTCCACACCTTCAAGGGAGTGATACGCTATTCGTCGTTTGTTGATTTACACAGGGTTGTGTATTCAACTTTGGCAGCAACTGTTGGAGTATGCCTGCTCCATCAGGTTCAGGTGCATGCAGGACTGACAGATTTCATCTTGATTCCTCGTTTTGACAGTGCCTTCCTCGTTTTCGTCCTTTCTACTTGTCTGTTGTGCGGCACTAGGGTTCTTGTGAAATCACTTCACGACACATATAGGGGCAATGACACCATTAAGCGAGTTTTCGTTTATGGTAGTATGGAAGGAGGCATAGCCCTCGCCAAGAGCATACGTGCAGAAGTGCCTGCCCGATTCAAGTTGTGCGGCTTCGTCTCAGACAAGCAGAACACTGGTGGAATGTGGCTCTTGGGTGAGAAGGTATATGAGGATAATGATAATCTTCTGGACATCATTAAGGAGAAACAAATTTCCGTGATATTGGTATCACCGTTGACGACGGAGAAATTCACTAAACGCACTTCACTCATTGATGGTTTGGTTAATGCCGGTGTGAAGATAATGATGATGCCACCTGCGGAGGAATGGGATGGAAAGAGCGATCTTTCTCATCGCCAGTTGCACGAAGTGGATATAGAGGAACTCCTACCACGTGAGAAAATAGAGGTGGATATGGATGCCATCGGCAACATGCTTAGAGGCAAGCGCATCCTCATTACGGGAGCTGCCGGTTCCATTGGCTCGGAGATGTCACGACAAGTGGCAAAGTTCAATCCGTCAGAATTGGTTCTTGTTGACCAAGCAGAAACGCCCATGCACGATGTCCGCCTGTATATGGCACGCAACCACAACGACCTTAAAGTATGGACAATTGTAGGTAGTATCACCAACAAGGAACAGATGGAACGAATATTCAGCGAGCACAAACCAGAGTATGTCTTCCATGCCGCAGCCTATAAGCATGTTCCCATGATGGAGGACAATCCTGCTATGGCTGTCCAGAACAACATCTACGGAACAAGGGTGATAGCCGACCTTGCCGTTAAATACGGCACAAAGAAGTTTGTGATGATTTCAACGGATAAAGCCGTAAATCCAACGAATGTGATGGGCTGTTCCAAGCGCATCTGTGAGATATATTGCCAATCACTCGATGCTCACCAAGATACCACCCAGTTCATCACCACCCGCTTTGGCAATGTTCTTGGATCCAATGGCTCAGTTATCCCAATCTTCAAGGAGCAGATAAGGAAGGGTGGGCCTGTGACGGTTACCCATCCCGACATCATCCGTTTCTTCATGCTCATCCCCGAAGCCTGCCGTCTTGTGTTGGAGGCTGGAACAATGGGCAAGGGAGGCGAGATATTCGTGTTTGACATGGGCGAAGCTGTCAAGATTGTGGATTTGGCAAAGCGTATGATAAAGCTTTCTGGTGCAAAGGATATTGAAATCAAATTCTCTGGTTTGCGTGAGGGCGAGAAGCTATACGAGGAAGTCCTCAACGATGCGGAGCAGACTAAGCCCACTGTACACCCAAAGATAAAAGTAGCTGCAGTTCGCGAATATCCTTATAAGCTTGCCTTGCAGAACGAGATAGAGCTCTATAATCTCTCCACCACCTTTGATGATATGGCGATAGTGAAAAAGATGAAGGAGATTGTACCAGAATATAAAAGTCAACATAGTAAATATAGGGAATTAGACAATCTCTAATTCATCACAGCTTTGTCTGTTATGTGTTAAAGATTAAAAATGTTAAAATATCAATACAATATAAAGAAGACATGAGTGTATTTAAAGACAAAGTCCTGTTGATTACAGGCGGTACGGGCAGTTTTGGCAATGCCGTATTGCGTCGCTTTCTTGATAGCGACATTCGTGAAATCCGTATTCTTTCACGTGACGAGAAGAAGCAGGATGATATGCGTCACTTCCTTCAGGCTAACCGCTCGGATGTGGCTCATAAGGTGAAGTTCTATATCGGTAATGTGCGCGACCGTCAGGCTGTGGATTTTGCTATGGCAGGTGTGGATTACGTATTCTCTGCCGCAGCTTTGAAGCAGGTGCCATCTTGCGAGTTCTTCCCCATGGAGGCAGTTCGTACCAATGTGGAAGGAACGAACAACGTGTTACTTTCCGCTATTGCTCATGAGGTGAAGAACGTAGTGGTACTCTCCACCGACAAAGCTGCTTATCCTATCAACGCCATGGGTATCTCCAAGGCGATGATGGAGAAGGTAGCAATTGCTCAGGGACGTGCTTTAGGTCCCAATGCCAAGACCACTATCTGCTGCACTCGTTATGGCAATGTAATGGCAAGCCGTGGTAGCGTGATTCCTCTCTGGGTAGAACAGATGATGGAGGGCAAGCCCATCACCATCACCGACCCGAACATGACTCGCTTCATGATGACGCTCGATGATGCCGTGGACCTCGTGATCTATGCCTTCACTCATGGAGAGAATGGAGACCTCTTCGTACAGAAAGCTCCGGCAGCTACTCTCGATGTTTTGGCAGAAGCTCTCAAGCAAACCTACGCTAAGATTGATCCAAAATATGGAGAGACCGAAGTAAAGGTGATTGGAACACGCCATGGTGAGAAGCTCTACGAAACGCTGGTTACACGAGAGGAGATGGCAAAGGCAGAGGATATGGGAGGTTATTATCGTATTCCTTGCGACAATCGCGATTTGAATTACGACAAGTATTTCAGTGTTGGCGACCACAAGGTAGAGCAGGTTGAAGAATATCATTCACACAACACGGCTCGCCTTGATGTTGAGGGCATGAAGAACCTCCTTCTCAAACTTAACTTCATTCGTGAGGATCTTGGTCTCCAGCCTCGTGCCAAAGCACGTGACTATCGTTCAGAGTAATAACAAAATTCATTTTCAACATGAAATTCTTTATATGTGGGTGCAATGGTATGGCAGGTCATACCATCTCCCTTTATCTCAAAGAACAAGGCCATGATGTCTATGGCTTTGACCTGCGTGAGTCTCAATATATCGACTCTTTTGCCTGCAACGCCTTTGATACGGATACACTGAGAAAGGTAATCACTGAGGGCAACTATGATACAGTAATCAACTGTATCGGTGTGCTCAATCAATTTGCAGAACAGAATCATGCTTTGGCTTCTTTCCTGAACAGCTATTTCCCTCACTTCCTTGCCGATGTGACCAAAGACAGCAATACGCAAGTAATCCACATGTCAACCGATTGTGTATTCTCGGGCAAACGAGGTTCTTACACAGAAACAGATTTCCAAGACGGTGAAACCTTCTATGACCGTTCAAAAGCCCTTGGCGAACTTAACGATGAGAAGAACATAACCCTCAGAAACTCAATCGTAGGTCCTGACATCAATCCTAAGGGAATAGGCCTTCTCAACTGGTTCCTTCATCAGGAAGGTGAGATTAACGGCTACACTAAGGCTATGTGGACAGGTCAGACTACCCTTCAATTGGCAAAAACGATGGAGCAGGCAGCCCTTACCCGTGCTCATGGTCTTGTAAATACTGTTCCTGATCATTCCATCAGTAAATATGAACTTTGTGGATTGTTCAACAAGTATTTCCGCAATGGCTCTATTAAGATTAACCCAATCGAAGGCGTGAATGCCGATAAGTCGCTGAAGCGCACCAACTTCAATTTTCCGTATCTCATTCCCGACTATGAGACTATGGTAAGAGAATTGGCTGAATGGGTGTATGCCCATAAAGATATGTATCCTCATTATAATCTGTAAGTTATGAAAAAACTCAAATTGATGACTATCGTGGGTACTCGCCCGGAGATAATAAAGATGTCGACCATCATCAAGAAGGCAGACGTGTATTTCGACCAAGTACTTGTGCATACGGGTCAGAACTACGATTATACGCTCAACGAAGTCTTTTTCAATGATCTTGGACTTCGTGAACCTGACTACTACCTGGGTGTGGTAGGCAAGAACATTGGCGAGACCATGGGTAATGTGATTTCCAAGGCATACGACCTGATGGTGGAAGTGAAGCCTGATGCAGTTATCGTACTTGGCGATACAAACTCATGCCTCTCTATTATTTCCGCAAAGCGACTCAAAATTCCAATCTTCCACATGGAGGCAGGCAACCGCTGCAAGGATGAGAATCTGCCCGAAGAGGTAATCCGCAGAATTGTGGACGTGACTTCTGATGTTAATCTTTGCTATTCGGAGCACGCTCGCAGGTATATTCTTCAGAGTGGTGTAAAACCAGAATATACTTATGTTGTAGGCTCACCCATGGCAGAGGTGCTTTCATCTGTACTTCCGCAGATAGAGGCATCCAACATCCTTCAAGAACTTGGATTGGAGAAGGGCAAATATATTCTTCTGTCAGCTCATAGGGAAGAGAATATCGACATTGAAGAAAACTTCTTCTCACTGATGAATGCCGTTAATGAGATGGCACGCACCTATGATATGCCTGTGCTCTATAGCTGTCATCCTCGCTCTGAGAAAATGATAGAAAAGAGAGGCTTCAAGTTCGATGAGCGCGTCATCCAGCATAAGCCCCTCGGCTTCTTTGACTACAACAAGCTTCAGCAGAATGCTTTCTGTGTAGTATCAGACTCAGGTACAGTACCCGAGGAAGGTGCTTTCTTCCGTTTCCCCGCTGTTTCTGTGCGCACTTCCACAGAGCGTCCAGAGGCAATGGACAAAGGAGTGTTTACTATTGGCAGTATAACCTCAGAGGCTGTCTGTCAGGCAGTGGAGCTTGCCACCACTATGTACGCCAATGGCGATGATGCTTGTGCCGTACCAGCCTATACGGATGATAATGTAAGCACAAAGGTAATCAAACTTATCCAGAGCTATGTAGGAATCATTAATAAGATGGTGTGGCGCAAGGTATAGTAATACTATTAATCGGGTGTGTGGTATCTCGCACGGCTGTTGCGAGACGCCATATTCCAGTTAAAATCAACTAACTATTTGCGGTTTATATTGATGTCAGAGATTCAATCTAACAATACAAGAATAGCAAGAAACACAATCATGCTTTATATTCGTATGTTTGTGACAATGGCTATTGGACTTTATACCAGTCGAATAATATTAAATGCCTTAGGTATATCTGATTACGGACTTTATAATGTAACGAGTTCAGTAGTCACAATGTTTTCATTTCTTACAACAACATTAGCTAGCGGAACTCAGAGATTCCTTTCTTTTGCTATCGGAAAGAAAGACGAGGAACATATCAAAACGGTTTTCACAAATGCAATTACACTACATATCATTCTGGCTGTCATAATTTTTATTCTTTCTGAGACCTTAGGCCTTTGGTATGTGTATAAAAAGTTGGTAATTGAGGATGGTCGTTTTGTTGCCGCTTTATGGTGTTATCATCTTTCGGTTATTACATCCGTCATCAGTATTATTCAGATACCTTTCAACTCAGCACTAATCGCTCATGAAAAGATGGATATATATGCATATATGTCCATCTTTGATGTAACATTTAAGCTACTCTCTGCTTATCTGATTATGGTAATACCTTTCGATCGTTTGATCTTTTATGCAATCTTTATAACAATTGTTTCTACACTCAATATGATATTATACGGTTGGTATTGCCAGAAGCACTATTCTGAATGCCGATTTCTAATTGGTTATGATAAAACAACATTTAAAGATATGCTTAGCTTTAGCGGTTGGAATATGTTTGGTTGTGTTGCTGTTATGGGGCAGTCAACAGGTGTCAACCTTGTTATAAATGCCTTCTGTGGAACTGTTATTAATGGATCCAGAGCCATTGCATTTCAGATAAACGCAATGGTCGTTCGCTTTATTGAAAACTTTCAGATAGCACTTAATCCACAGATTATCAAGTATTATGCAGACAAGGATATTATCAATATGGAGAATCTAGTCATCCGAGGTGCATATATGTCCAGTTACTTATTTTTGTTCTTGGCTATACCTCTTTTCATAGAGTGCGAGTTTGTTATTACGCTTTGGTTAGGCAATTGTCCTGATTATGTGGTCCCTTTTGTGCAAATTGTTTTATTAGAATCGCTTTTCAAGACTATGGGTAATCCCACAATTACGGCAATCTCCGCTACTGGTCATATGAAAATGAACCAGCTTACGGCTGGATTCATACAACTCTTAGTACTTCCTGTTTGCTATTTTCTGTTCAAATGGGGGGTTAATCCAGTGATAGCGATTTCCATTTGCGTTTTCCCTTGGCTAATAGTGATTCCAGTACGACTCTATTGGATCAAGAAGTATAGTGGCATGCCGATGCGCAACTTCATGCTATTAATCTATTTCAAAGTAACAGCACTTGCCATTTTGATGTTTATTCCTCCATTCTTAACTCATGTTTTACTTCCTTACGATGGATTTATACGATTTTTCATTGTAGGTTGTGTTAGTGTCCTCTCATCAGGTCTGATTATTTATTTCATTGGACTTGAGTCTAATGTTCAACAGACGCTCAAGAACAAGGTTTTTTCAATCATCAAAAAGAATTTTCAAGAATGAATCCAATCAAACTAATATATTGGCATAATGATATTGAGAACTATGGAGACCTCCTTTCGCCATATCTCATCAACAAGCTATCTGGCCGCAAAATAGTTCAGAAAAACTACTTTGTTGGAAATTGGAAGAGTCATCTTTATTACATGCTCTATGCCATTCTCCATCTGGATTGGGGATTTCGTTGTCGCTATCAATTCCCTTTCGAAAAAACCTTGGTTGGAATAGGCTCCATCTTATATACAGGCAATAAGAAATCTGATGTTTGGGGGGCTGGTTTTATGAGCGAATTTGAGAAATGCAATGGAGGAACTATTTATGCTGTTCGTGGCAAATATTCCTTTGCCATGATCCAACAACAAATCAATAATGGAGCTTCCATCAATCTTAATTCTAAAGTAGCGCTTGGAGATCCTGCACTGCTTCTCCCAAGGGTAATTAAGCCGTCTTCTAAAAAGAATTACAAACTGGGTATCATTCCTCATTTCTCTGAGATTGATTATTTTAAGGAGGGTTATGGCGATCGGTTCCATATTATAGACCTTCGTTCATCGGATATTGAAAGGGTAACTCGCGACATTACTTCATGCGAACATATACTCTCTACATCTCTTCATGGAATAATTGTTGCTCATGCGTATGGTATTCCTGCTCTTTGGATGGAGCATACAGGCCTCGAAAGTTACACTAAGGGTTTCAAGTTTCGTGACTATTTCTCTGCTGTTGGTATTGATGAATATCATCCTATCAGAGACCTTACAGCTGTATTAAATAGTGAAAAGACTGCACTTAATGTTTTCAATACACTCTCATCATATGTTCTTCCATCAGCAGACCTCTCTAAGTTAGCTGATAATCTACTGGAAGTAGCACCATTTAAAATAATACTAAGATGAGTAAATTTGGTAATATATCCGTTATAGTTCCTGTATATAATGCTGCATCCTTTCTGAAGCAAAGCATTGAATGTATTCTTACCCAAACCTATAAAGAATTCGAACTTATTCTCGTTGATGACGGTTCTAAAGATGATTCAGGAAAGATATGCGATGACTTTGCTACTAAGGATTCCCGTATCAAGGTTGTCCATCAAAAGAATGCTGGTGCAAGTGAAGCACGCAACACAGGAATAGTTGCATCATCTTGCGAACTTATCACTTTTGTTGATGCCGATGACGCTATTAGCAGAGAATACCTTGAATGTCTAATCGCAGACTATCTAAAGGCCGTTGCCCCTGATTTTGTAATACAGGGTATGATTCAAAAGTGGCCAGATCACGACACCACTTTTCAAATGAGGAACGGAGTCTATGACTTCTCACTAAATCAGGGCGCACAGTTTTTTGAGCATGTAAAGATTAACGATTTCTCCGGACCTTATTGCAAGCTCTATCGTAGGTCAATTCTGGACACACATAATATCCGTTTCAGCCCAAACATTATCTATGGTGAGGACTTTGACTTCATGCTTCGATATCTGATGCGTTGCAAAGTAGTTGTGACATCCTCTGCAACAAACTATTATTATATCATGCATGAAGGCTCAGTCTCTAGCAAGATATATGAGTTCGACAAAGAGTTAAGTGGTTTACAACAATTGTATGGTTCTTTTGATGAAATTATTAAAAGATACCCGAATGCTGCCTTAGCACACTATCGCAACCAGTCCATCAATGCTTATATCTGGCGTGTTCTTCATTCTATATATAAGCACAGATATACCAAAAATGAGCGCATCATTCACTTAAAAAGAATCAACACAAAGTTTCGAAATTTTTTCCATCAGAATTATTCACCCACTACATTATTCACAAAGTTAGTTAAGGCTTTACTTGTAGCGCATTATTATCGTACATTGGATTTCATACTGTTTATACGACTTTAATATTATATATGATGAATAAAATTTTAAGAACGATTCAGTCCAAAAAAATTGTGTTCTACTTGGCACTATGCATTCTTACATGCATGTCATTTTATTATAATGCAGTAAGTCATGGTGCTACGTTATCTTTAAGTTATAAGTTATCAATTGTAACTTATGCTCTTTTCTTTCCTCTGGTAATGTATTTGATACAAAAGCACAAGACTACAATATTAAAAAATGATAGAATAGTTTCAATAGTATTTTCATTAATGATATCGCAGTTTGTGCTAATTGGCGCAAGTTATACATTGTGCAATAATCTAGACATGTGTATTGGCGACATGATGGCAATCGCAAATTGGTTGTTTTCTTCTATGACAATTACATATATCGCCTACCATATTGTATGTCCGTTTGTGTCATTCTTGCAGACAGCATCCTGTACCGACCAAAGTTCAACATCATTCAACATTAAAAAATGGTTGATAATACTGGTTGCAATTAAGATTGCAGTTCTTGTTCTGTTCTATCCTAGTATATTCGATTTTGATTCAATTAATGCACTTAGGTCACTTATGGATCCTGACGAAGTTAAGTGTAACATGAATCCATTCTTTGTACAGTTAATTCACGGTGGTGCCTTTAGTCTAGGCAAGCTTATAGGGTCAGTTTCCTTTGGATTTGCATTACTTTCTTTAATATCGATTGCTATCAGCACATGGATTATTTGGCATTTAGTCAAGATGCTGATAGTTGTGGGAGTGAATACAAGATACTTAAAATACATTGCTTACATATATGCGTTTTTTCCGTTATTTCCTGTTGAGAGTATAAACGTTACCAAAGATGGACTCTTTATGTATATGTTCATGTTCTACATTATGACAATCTTCGAGATTGCAATCACACATGGCACTATACTTAAACAGCACAGATTCCTTCTGTTACACTCGCTATCAATGCTTCTTTTATGTCTTACAAGGTCACAGGGCGTATATATTGTTATTCCTCAGTTTATATTAATGTTGTTTGTATATCGTAAGTTCTGGAAACATACTATGACCGCCTGCATACCACCCGTTGTTTTATATTTGGCATTTGTCAACTATTTGCTACCTTCTCTTGACATAGAACCTATCAGCAAGCGAGAAACCTACGGAACACTCTTTCAGCAGACAGCAAGATACCTCAATGAATATCCTAATGATATTACAGATTCAGAACGTAAATGTATAGATGCCATACTCGGAGCAGAAAAAATTAGGATGTGTTATGACCCAGACTTTGTTGATCCTGTCAAGACAAATTATAAATACAATGTTGGCTATGTATCACCAGAGGATAATCTTTGTCATTACAGGCATGTCGACAGAACCAACGAATCAAAAGAAATATCTGAATATTTAACGGCATGGAAATCAATGGGGCTCAGACACCCAATGTGTTACGTTGATGCAGTACTCCTTGTGACAAAAGGATTCTTTTACAATACTGGAACACCACTAATTTTTTTTGATTCATCCTGGTACACCTCTCAGGCGTGTTCGCCAGAATATGCGTTCAACCCATCACGGTATGCACTGGATAAAGTACCATCAGCTGTATGTATTTTTGCTGGTATACCTGTAGTAAACTTCTTTACTACAATACCGTACTATAATTGGATCGCACTATTATTTATAATATTATTAGTGTATCGCTTAGAACTTGATGGTGTTGTTTTGGCGTTTCCTGTTTTGCTTTCTATTGGAGTGCTTATCATATGCCCAGTTGTTGTTGGTAGATATGCATTCCCAATCATAAGCGTATTGCCAACTATATTTATTTATATTTTAATTACTAATAAAAATGAAAAAAATAGCCGTTCTTATTCCTTGTTATAACGAGCAGATGACTATCGCCAAGGTCATTGCGGACTTCAAGGCCGTACTCCCCGAAGCTGATATTTATGTCTATGATAACAATTCAGTGGACAAGACAATAGAAGTTGCCCAAAATGCTGGAGCGATTGTAAGAGAAGAACACCGTCAAGGCAAAGGTAATGTAGTACGCACAATGTTCAGAGAAATTGATGCAGACTGTTATCTTATGGTGGATGGCGATGGTTCACATCCTGCAAAGTATGCGCGTCAAATGTGTGATATGGTACTACAAGAGGGCGTTGATATGGTAACTGGTGATAGATTAAATGAGACATATTTTGAACACCAAACACGTGCATTCCATGGATTCGGCAATAGGCTAGTCCGGGGTCTCATAAACAAGATCTTTAATGCCAATGTTAAGGATATTATGTCAGGCTATCGTGCATTGAGTCGTCCTTTTGTTAAGCATATCCCTATTCTTAGTAAGGGATTCGAACTAGAAACTGAAATGACCATCCATGCGCTCGACAAGAATTTCTATATCAAGGATATATCTGTTGAATTTGTTGAGCGTCCAATGGGAAGTGTGTCAGCTATGAATACTTACACTGATGGTATTAAAGTGTTGTTGACAATAATGAGACTCTTCCGTGACTATCGTCCTTTTATGTTCTTTTCATATGTTGCACTCTTGTTCCTTCTCGTTTCGTTTGCTATGTTCCTTCCTGTATTCAGCGACTGGTTACACACAGGTCTTGTGCCTCGATTCCCAACACTTATTGTCAGTGTTACTATGGCAATCCTTGGTTTTCTTTTCTTCTTCTGTGAAATTGTACTTGAGGTGCTTGTCAAGAAACACAGACAGCTTTTCGAGATTCTTATGAATAAATAGTATATGATTCTATCAAAAGTAATAAATGATTCCCATTTTCGTGAATTCATAAAATTTGGTATAGTAGGTTTTCTTTGTGTTGCAATAGATGCAGGCACATTTTACATTCTGAATGATATTACTGGTTATAGGCTTGCAATAGTCTTTGGATCCGCACTAGGGTTGATTTTCAATTATATACTAAATATATGTTGGTCATTCAGAGCAAAACCTACATTCAAGAATGCCTTTGGCGTATTGATCGCATATTTCATAAATATCTATATTGTAAGGTTCGGACTTATGAAATTGTTTGTTGACATCTTCTTTTTATCAGACACGATTGCTTATATTCCGACATTGATTATTTCCGTGATTTCCAACTTCTTTATTGTGCGTTTTGTAGCAAAGAATCTTTAACACTGTCCGTGTTGTGTTACAATCATAATCCCTATCAAGAACGTTGATAAATTTATGCCAAAGCTATCGGGGTATGATCATTTGATTCCTGTGTAACATTCTATATCTATGATATCTATAATAATACCTGTATATAATGTGGAAATCTATCTTCCACAGTGCTTGGATAGTGTCCTTTCGCAGATATATACCAATTATGAGGTAATCCTTGTCGATGATGGATCGCCCGATGGCTCAGGAGCCATCTGTGATGCGTATGCAGAAAAGGATTCTCGCTTCCGTGTGATACATCAGAAAAATGCAGGAGTGAGTGCTGCTCGCAACAATGGTATCGAGCAAGCAGCAGGTGAATGGGTAACATTTATTGATTCGGATGATTGGGTGGAACCTAATTATCTCTCCAATTTTCGGTTGGACGAATCAAACGGAATGGATCTCATCATTCAAGGTCTTGAGTATTACGACCATCGTGACGGTCATTTCTTCAACCCCTGGTCGTTTAAGGATTGTGTGCTAAAAAAACAAAATTTTCGACTCGGCTTCGCCGAGAATAGACTGATGGAAGTAGGCTTTCCCGTAGGGAAAGCCTATAGAAGAGATCTATTAAATCTCAATAATTTGAGATTTAATACCCGTCTTTCTTTTCATGAAGACCATATATTTGTTTTAGATTATTATATGCTCTGTAATACCATTCGTCTTGTTGATGCGACAGATTATAAATATCGTTGTTATCATACGGGTTCTTCTTTATCTTCCAAGCGACATTCATGGAAAAAAATGAATCTTGCTGGTGATGAAATGCTTAAGCGTATTATAAAGATGCGAGGGATTTTTTTTGCAAGTTGTTCAGCTACAGAACACTGTATTTGCACAAATGCATATGCTTGCAAAATTAATGCTGCAGAGTCTGTTTTATTATCAGATATGCCGTTTTGTCAGAAAAGTAAACTTTTCAACACTATTATTAGGTGCTATGATTTGAAGTGTTTTTACTTCCCTACATCATTAAAAAATAAATTTGAGAAAAAAATATATATGTACATGCCTTGCATAATGGTTTTTGCATATCATAAATCCGTACAATATATAAAGTGTTTGAAACACAGATTCAGAGATTAATTATATAAATTGTATTATTAATAAAAAGAGGTGAAATATGAAAATCGAGTATATTTATGATACTAAATCAGAAGGATTTGAAGGTAGTGTTGCAAGGGTTTTTAAAAGCGTAATAAAAGGAATTCGGTCGCAGTTTGATGCAAAGGTAGAACAATCGTATGTTAAACCTATAGGGTATTGGCTAATATCTATGTTTATAAATGGATTGCGTTACGGCTTTAAAAGTTACTTGCATACTAATAAGATTTATCATATTACTGGCTGTGTTCATTATCTTGCATGTTTTATGAACCCCAGAAATACCATACTGACAATTCATGATTTGGTAATTCTAAATGATGCATCAGTCAATAAATACTATAGAATTTTTATTTATTGGTTATGGTATTATATACCAATAAAGAGATTAAATTATGTTACATGTATATCAGAGGCGACAAAAAATGATATTATAAATAGGTTTCCGTGGGCATCTTCCAAATTGACAGTAATATCTGATCCTATTGATGATATGTATAGATATATCCCAAATGAATACAATAATGTTTTACCTACGATTTTGCATGTTGGTACCAGAAGTAATAAAAATCTTGAGCGAGTAATAGAGGCATTGAATGGTATAAAATGTCATCTAAGGATTATTAAACCTCTTGAGGCCCATCAGATACGACTATTGGAAAAATATCACATCAATTATACCAATGCTTATAATCTAACTGATGAAGAAATGGTTGAGGAATATTGCAAAGCAGACATTATTTCCTTTCCTTCTTTATTTGAAGGGTTCGGTATGCCGATTATAGAAGGCCAGACTGTTGGTAGACCTATAGTTACTTCTGATAGAGAACCAATGAAATCAGTAGCAGGGGATGGTGCTTTACTCGTTAACCCAGAATCAGTTGCTTCTATATGCACAGGTTTTCTTTCTGTTATGAACAATGATGCGCTGCGCCAATTGTTAATACAAAAAGGATTAGATAATGCTAGGCGATTTAATTATTTAGTCATTGCAGAAAAATACTATAAGTATTACCAAAAGAATCATATAGGTGATATTAATAACTAATTAGTTATTAGAATGGATAATAAGAAGTTTAATAAAGTTTTTCGTGAAAGGTTGATAGAAACTTTCAAGTTCACAATAGACTTTTTGAATAGTCACCATCTAAGATGGTGGGTTGCGTATGGAACAGCGATAGGTACGGTACGACACAAAGGGTTGATTCCATGGGATGATGATATTGATATCTTTATGCCACGTGAGGATTATGACAGGCTTTTGCATATGAAAGAAGAATTTGTATCGACTAATTATGATGTTATCTCCATAAAGGATAAAGATTATTACCTATATTTTGCGAAGGTTTTTGATAAAAAAATGTCTCTCGTTGAAGTTCATAGATATCCAGTCAATATTGGTGTTTATGTTGATATTTTTCCGTTGGACACCGTAAATGCAGATTCTAAGGAGTTTCCTATTTTGTACAAAGAGGCAAGAGATAGATATTTAAAGTATAAAAATAGATTAGCTAAAGTACATTTTTCAGATATATGGTCATTAATAAAAAAATGCCATTTAGGTTCTTTATATGATGCGTACTTTCCTATTTTGAAAAATCGTTTTGGGGATATTGAGAAAAAACAGATTGAGTACATCTCCTTTATATCAAAATTATCAGTCTCTAATGGAAAATATGTTACCTGTTTTGGCAGTGATGTGAAAGGTTGTGAGATATATCCGAAAGAATGTTTCGATGATACTATTGTTATGCCATTTGAAGATTTTGAGGTTAATGTACCCGCAGGCAATGATACTCTACTCAAATCTTTGTACGGAGATTATATGACACTACCAAAGGTATCCATGCAGGTTCCTCATCATGGACAATATTATATAAACTTTTTGGAACGGCTTTCAATAGATGAAATAGAAAGAAGAGTAAAAGAAGGTGAAAAAATAGTTTTGTAAGCGATAAATTTATAATACATAAATTAAAGATAAATAATTATTAAGTATGAAATTCTATATTATATTTATTTCTTTTATAGCAATTACTGCCACTTCTTTTGCACAGGAAGTAAAACCCTTGCATAATAATATTCATGTAGTAAAATCTGATGTGAAAGGACAAATATCGAAATTCATTTCAGATACAGTTTCATTAAAGAACAATTGGGGAGCAAAACTCAAACCATCAAACTTCCATCTTAGTGTAGACCTCCAAACAAAGTATATGTGGCGAGGTATGGAAATGATGTCTGAAGAGTCGTCGCCAGTTGTTTTCCCCGGTATAAATTATCAATGGAAGGGATTTTATGTATATGCAATGGGTGGATATGCTATTAATGGCAAGTATGCCGAAGTGGACTTAGGTGTCAGTTATACATGGAAAGGTTTGACATTAGGATTGAGCGACTATTATTATCCTACTGTCAATGTTAAGGATGACGAATATATAGGTGGTAAACATAATGGGCATTGGTTGGAGGCATGCATAACGTACGCTCCGGAAAAAGTTCCACTTTGGATTACTGTCAGCAACTTCTTTGCTGGTGATGATGATGCGTATGACGATGACTCAGGAAATAAGAAGCAGGCATATTCTACATATATGGAAGTAGGTACTTATTACGATTTCATTGACAATAATCGTCTTTCTTTAGCCGTAGGTATGACACCCAACAAGTCATGCTATACAAACTATCAGAAGAAGTTTGCTGTATGCAACCTTGATTTGAAATATACCTACAATGTGCAGTTTAAGAATGGTTGGACTCTACCTTTGAGTGCAGAGTACATCTATAATCCGTCATTCGATAAATCATACGTTAACTTCATAGCAAATTTTGCATTCTAAGATAATGAATAAACGAAATGCCATTATTATGGCTGCTGGCACTTCTTCAAGATTTGTGCCGCTATCTGCCGAACGTCCCAAGGGATTGGTTGATGTGAAAGGTGAGGTTTTGATTGAACGCCAGATATGTCAATTGAAAGAAGCCGGCATTGTTGATATTACCTTAGTAGTAGGCTATAAGGCGGATATGTTTGCCTATCTCCGCGACAAGTATGGCATAGACATTGTGCTTAATGAAGATTTTGCACGTTACAACAATACCTCTTCGTTGATTCGTGTGATAGACAAGTTGGACAATACTTTTGTTTGCAGTTCGGACAATTATTTCCCTGAAAATGTATTCATTAATGATTCGGACAACTGCTATTATTCTGCCCTTTATGCTGAGGGCGAGACTAATGAGTATTGCCTTACGACCGATGCCGATGATTATATCACGGATGTAAGGGTTGGCGGACGTGATGCATGGTATATGGTAGGGCATGTATTTTTCAATAGTGAGTTTTCTGAGGCTTTCAGAAATATTATGATTGAGGAGTATAAGAACGATACAACCAAACAAGGATATTGGGAGGATTTGTATATCCGTTATATCGACCAATTGCCCAAAATGAAAATCAACCGCTATAAAGAAGGTGAAATCCAAGAATTTGACAGCCTTGACGAGTTGCGCTTATTTGACGATAGCTATATAGCGGATACTCGTTCGACTGTTGTAAAGTCAATATGCAAAACTCTTAACCTCCAAGAGTCGGATGTATATAGCTTTAAGAACATCAAGCATGTTGGAGATTACCTGAATTTTCAGTTTAAGGTTGGTGACACCATTTATGAGTATAACGACAAGACCGAAATAAGGATAGAAAAGATATGAAGACAGCTATAATTCTTGCTGCACGACGAGAGAAAGAGTCTGAGATACCTTATCCTCTCAAAGCATTTGCTCCTGATCTTTGTCTTTTGGATCGTACCATAGGAATATTACGTGATTTGCATTTTAGTAATATCCTTATTGTTGTAGGATACAAGGCAGAAATGTTCAGAAAATATGAAGCGGATGATGTCACGCTAATAGTGAACAAAGATTATGAGTTTACGGCTTCAATGGGGTCTTTGGCTTTAGCCAAGGATTACGTTAAAGAAGATTTCCTGCTCATAGAAAGCGATACGTTCTATGAGCGCCGACTTATTGAACAATTGGCTTCACGAACAGAGGACAATTGTCTTTCCATGACTGAAGAAAGTGGTTCTGGTGATGAATGCTTTATGGAAACAAAGAATGGCTTTGTTACAAAAATCACCAAAGACCGTCATCGTGTTTGTCATTTTGAGGGCGAGATGATAGGTGTAAGCCGTATCACATTAGATACATTTGAAATGCTGGTTAACGCATGGGAACATGCCAGTAATCCATACCTCAACTATGAGTATCTGCTGATGGACGTGACCGAACCGCTCGACCGTCCTGTCATTGTGCTTAAAAACTTGATTTGGGGTGATGTGGATTGCGAGGAAGACTTTAAGAAACTACATAATGTCATCTATCCACGTCTTCGCAGACGAGAGAATCCGTTTGACCATGACAACCTGATAATGCACTTACACAATATCTTCCCTGATAAGGATGTTAGTACAGCAGAAATCATCCAGATAGGCGGAATGAGCAACAAGAACTTCCGTGTGAATTTTGAAGATAAGAGCTACGTACTTCGTGTGCCGGGAAACGGATCGGAGGGTATGGTAGAACGTACAAATGAGGAGTTCAATGCTATCGAGGCATGCAAGATGGGCGTAAATCCAGAGATTCGTTACTTCAATGCAAAGACAGGTATTAAGTTGGCTGACTTCGTAGAAAATGCTGAGACACTTAATGCTGCAACTATCCAACGTCATGACAATATGAAAAAGATAGCCAAAATCTATCAGACTATTCACGGTTCGCACATACGCTTGAAGAATGAGTTCAACATCTTTCAAGAGATTGAAAAATACGACCTGTTAATACAGAAGGCTGATGCTACAATGTATGATGGTTGGGAAGAAGTTCGTCCGCAAGTAATGGCTCTTGAAGGTTATCTGAATGAGCTGGGTGTAGAATTGTGTCCTTGTCATAACGACGCTCTATATGAGAATTTCATCAAGGCAACGGATGGAACAATCTACCTCATAGATTGGGAGTATTCAGGTATGAATGACCCTATGGCTGATTTTGCAGCACTCTTTGTTGAAGCCGACTTCACAAAGGAAAATCAAGACTATATACTTGATAAGTATTTTAATGGAAATATACCCGTAAATGCTTTTCAAAAGATTCTCTGCTATATGATTCTATGGGATTATCTGTGGGCACAATGGACAGTAATAAAAGAAGCTAAGGGAGATGATTTTGTTACATACGGACACGAGCGTTACGAAAGAGCAATTAAGAATTTAAAGAAAGTCAGAAAATAAATGGAAATACAAAAGAGAAAAAAAGATTGGACGACGATGTTAATACCATTTGCTATAGTGATAGCATTGATGGCGGTATTTATGATTGTGCCTGAGAAATCCAAGTCAGTAGTTGATACTATGCGTGGATTCTTTGGTGATACTATCGGAATTTACTATCCTGTACTTGCCATTGGCAGTGTAATTTGTGCGCTTTATGTTGCTATGGATTCCAAATATGGAAGCATAAAGTTGGGTAATATAGACAAACCTGCATATAGTAATTTCAAGTGGGGTACAATGATTTTCACATCAACGATGGCAGCCGACATTATGTTCTATTCGCTCATAGAATGGGCGCTTTATGGAGCAGAACCACATTTAAAAGAAATGGGGTCTATGACAATGTGGGCTCCAACATACACTTTGTTCCATTGGGGACCATTGGCTTGGGGCTTCTATGTTATACTTGCTGTATGTTTTGGTTTTATGATGCACGTTCGTAGACGTGAACGTCAACGTTTTTCTGAAGCTTGCCGTCCGTTGCTTGGTGATAAGGTTGACGGCATTTGGGGTAAGGTGATTGATGTTATTGCGATCTTTGCCGTAGTATGTGCAACAGCCACGACATTCTCTTTAGCAACACCCCTTCTGACAAAAGCTATGGGTGTGGTGTTTGGTTTTGAGGTTAATACTGCCATTACTATTTGTGTGCTTCTACTCATTTGCTCTATTTACACCATTACAGTATTATATGGTGTGAGAGGAATTAGCAGACTTGCTGGAATCTGTTCTTACCTATTCTTTGGTGTCCTTTTCTATTTCCTTATATTGGGAGGTGAAACTCATTTTATTATAGAAACAGGCTTTCAGTCAATCGGAAACTTAGCTCAAAACTTCATAGGTCTATCCACCTATATGGATCCTCTTCGAGAAAATGGTTTTGCTCAGAACTGGACAGTATATTATTGGGCTTATTGGCTTGTTTGGTGTGTGGCAACCCCTTTCTTCATAGCGCTTATATCTAAGGGACGTACTATACGAAATACTGTTTTTGGTTCATTCGGATGGGGACTTGCTGGAACCTATATGTCATTCATAATCCTTGGTAATTATGGTCTTGCTCAACAGATGAAACATGGCTTGGATGTAACGGGCTATATTGGTAAAGGTGGTGAGATGTATGATGCAATCTTGATGATTTTTAATACGCTGCCTCTTCCTTCTGTAGCATTGATATTGCTTGTTATTACAATGATAGCCTTCTATAGCACAACACTTGACGGTATTACTTATGTCGCATCTTCATACAGCTATAAAAAAATATCAGCAGAAGAAGAACCTGCCCGTAAAATTAGAGGCTTTTGGGCCCTTCTTTTAATTTTTCTTCCTGTAGGACTTCTCTTTGCTCAAAACTCTTTGTATAGTCTACAAGGTGTAACTATCATTGCTGCATTCCCCGTTGGAATCTTGTTAATAATGATAGTAGTAAGTTTCTTCAAAGATTGTAGAAATTGGTTTGAAAGAGACAAAAATAGAAGATAGTTTAATTATTGTTTAATAGATTAATAAATCTATCTACCCAATAGCACTAATTGAGAAATAAATATTAATACGAAATAAATACAACAAATTAATATGAAAATCCTCCTTTTAAATTGTGTCTATCGCGAAGGTAGTACAGGCAAAATTGTTGCCTCTCTCTCTGATACGCTTCGTGCACAAGGACATGAGGTGATGACCTGCTATGGATTAGGAAATACTCATATTGATGAATACTCTCAAAAGGTGTGCAGCCAGATTGAGCATAATGTGAATGCTGTCATTGGACGCATATCTGGTATTCCATATGGGGGTATTCACTTGTCTAACTGGCGTGTAAGACGGATAATTGAGTCCTTCAAACCAGATGTAGTCCACATCCATTGCATCAACGCATCAACCTTCAATGTATATGAATTGTTGCACTACCTTGCTAAGGCTAGCATAAAGACCGTCATGACGTTACATGCAGAGATTTTCCATACAGCTGGGTGCGAACATGCATACGATTGTGATAAATGGAAGACTGGATGCCATAATTGTAAGGTTTATAAGCAAAGAACTCACTCCTTGTTCTTCGATAGATCTAAGGCATCCTATAAAAAAATGTATGATGCAGTAAATGCATTCTCCCCCGACAAGCTGACCACCACAGCTGTTTCACCATGGCTTGCAGATAGAGCGAAGCAATCAGCCATCATGAAGCGATATAAGGTTGTGTATGTACCTAATGGTATAAATACCAATGTCTTTTGCTATAAGACAAATGTAGGGTTGATAGATAGAAGCAACTATAAGAAGGTAGTCCTATTCGTTACTCCTCATTTTGGAATGGACAAGAATGACATTAAGGGTAGTCATTATCTCCCAGTGATAGCTTCAAAGCTGCCTGACTATAAGTTCATTGTTGTAGCAAGTCGTTCAGACGATAACTTACCTGCTTTGCCAGCCAATATTAAACTATGGGGACGCGCAAAGACTCAGGAAGAACTTGCACAACTCTACTCGGAGGCAGATGTTACTCTTCTGCTTTCAAGGCGTGAGACCTTCTCGATGGTTACAGCTGAGAGCCTTTGTTGTGGTACTCCTGTGTTAGGATTTAAGGCTGGAGGCCCAGAAAGTATTGCGATGTCATGTTGTAGATTTTTAGAGCAAGGTAATGTCTCTTTGCTTATTGTTGCATTGCAGGATACAGAAAAATGTGATAAGGAAAACTTATCTAGCGTTGCATCAAGTTTGTACAGCATGAATAATATGTGTGAAGAATATTTGGATGTCTACAAGTCAATATTGTGAGTATCATAAAGGCAAGATGTGTCTTTGCATTTCTTACCTAAGATAAATAATGTGCCAAATGCGGAACAAAGTGAATACAATATTATTATAGATTAAATATGATTTATTGGATATTATTAGTCGCAATAATTCTAGTTTTGAGGAATGTTGTGTTGCAAATGCCGGAGGGAATGCAACGACAAGTATTAGAAGATAAGTACTGCCGTTGGGTCTGGTTTATCATAGTACTAATGGCTGCACTTCGTAGCGACAAAGTAGGAGCTGATACCTTTAGTTATATGATAGACTATCTTTTGATGCCTTCTTATAATAGCTTTAGTGATTTGAATAATCGCTATGAAGGTTATCTGGGATACTATTATACCAGTAAAGTGTTCTCTTTGTGTCAGATGCCACTACAGGTTTGGTTTGGGTTTGTAGAGGCTTTGTATGCCTTTGCTTTGTATCAGTTTACCAAGAGATTTTCTAAAGACAAGCTTTTTAGCATACTGATTTTTGTTACGTCAGGATTGTTTACGTTTTCGTTGGCTGGCATGAAACAGGTAGCCTCAATGTCCTTGATGTTGATGGCATTCTTGTCCTTCCTTGATAAAAAGTACATCAAGATGGTTCTCTGCATTTTGGGATCTTATTCATGCCATTCGGCCGGTTTGATATTCCTTGCAGTGTTCCCTCTGTATTTTCTTCGCAACAGGAGGTATTTCGTATCTTTAGTATTAGCTACAGGCATTGTCTCTTATGTCTATGGAAATCTCTTCATGTCTAAAATGGTGGATATGTTAGGTGATGACCATTTTGAGAGCTATCTTGAAAATGACAACAGCTATACAAGTGTAACACTTATATATTATTGTGTAATCTTAGGACTATCCACTCTTGGGTATAAATATTATAAAATAAATGACCCAAATATGGCAAAATTTGTCTTAGGCATATCTTTCTTAGTTTGTTCAATGCAGTCATTGGCAGGTCTTTCACCTAATATGTTCCGTTTGGCATTGAGTTATGCGCCTTTCTTGATGATTATGTTGCCTAATGCTTCCTATTATTATAGAAATAAACATCTAGGATGGGTTATCATAGGATGCGTGGTTTTTTATTTTCTTTATGTGAACCGAAATACACCATATTCATTCTTTTTCTTTTAATAACTGTGTATGAATTATCCAAAGGTTTTAATTGTTTCCCGATTAAATTGGGATGATAACAGTGTTTCAAATACGTTATCCAATCTATTTTCGGATTATGATTCATCAAAAATTGCGCGTATTTATATTGAAACACAACATCCAAACACTAATTGCTGCCAACTGTTTTATCAAATTTCCGAATTCTCACTTGTAAGGAAACTCTGGAAATGGAATCAAAGGACTGGCTGTATTATCAACACCTCTAAAGATTGCAAACAATCAGAGGTAGGAGATAAAATTGCAACCCGTGAGGCCACCACTATGGGTTTTGTTCGTAGTCATCGCTCGTGGATATTCAGTTGGCTTCGGGAGCTGTTATGGATGTTTGGTGGTTGGAAAACGAATGAACTACGACAGTTCATTGAAGAATTTAACCCAGATCTCGTTTGGTTAGATGGTTCTCCCTTAATTCTAATGAATCGCTTAAATAATTATGTGCTGAATATAGCAAAGAAACCAGCGGTAACTTTTCTTATGGATGATGTTTATTGCTACGAAAGTTGTACGGGGATTATGGATAAGCTTTTTAAATATTTCCTCCGTAAACAGGTACGCACAACTATCAAGAATTGCCAGCACGTATTTGTGTCAAGCCAAAAGATGAAAACTGAGTATGATCGCATCTTTGGCATTAATAGCACATTTATTACTAAGAGTTTCTTTACTGATTCCCTTAGAACAAATGTTGGTACGATTCATAATCCGATTAAAATGGTTTATTTGGGAAATGTGCTCATTGGGCGTTTGAATTCGCTTATACACATTGCGGAATGTATGAAGGTGATAAATGAGAACAGGCAAAAATTACAGCTGGCGATTTATACCAATAGTTATATTTCTGATGAAGATAAAAAACGTCTCTTAATAGATGATGGAGTACAATTATTCCCTCCTGTGTCATATGATAAAGTTCCTGCTATTATAGCAGATAATGACGTACTGGTATTCACAGAATCAATGGATGGGAAAAATATGTCAGTTGCTCGTTTGTCTTTTTCTACAAAAATCATCGACTACATACAAAGCGGAAAATGTATTTTGGCAGTTGGACCTAAAGATGTTGCCCCTATAGAATATTTTAAGAATGAAGATGCGGCAATCGTAGCAACCAACAAGAAAGAACTTATGGATGCATTGCTGCTGCTTACGGATCAGACTGTTATACATAAATATGCGGAAAAGGCTATTGCTTGCGGAAAGCGCAATCATGATCGAAAAAAAATGCATAATACAATATACTCAATACTATGTAATGTCGCAAAATAATCACAAAATGAGTAAGCTTTGTTTTATATCTACCATTGAAAATACGTTGGAATCGTTCGTGATACCAGCAGCATATCTATTTAAAGAGAAAGGACATGATGTATCGTTGCTTTGTACAATGTCTGAACGCTTTGTTGAAAAATATAACAAAGACTTCCATCTGATAAATGTAACGATGACTCGTGGCATCAGCATAAAAGACATGCTGACGAAACCTTTTGAGTTCTATCGCATTTTCAGTCGGGAGAAATTTGACTACGTGCAATATGCAACGACAAATGCGTCTTTCTATGCAGGAATACCTGCAAAACTGCTGGGCATAAAGACGCGTGTGTATTGCTCTTGGGGATTGCTGTATGTTGGATATGAAGGTATCAAACGTACCATTTTCCGAAAAGTGGAACAACTGCTATGTTCAACAGCTACGCATATAACTGTTGCAAGCTATAAGAACATGGATGTGGCTGTAAATGATGGTGTGATGCCAAGAGGAAAATGCTCGGTGATAGGAGCAGGAGGCACGATAGGTGTTAACCTCAACGTATTTGACTTCGGCAAACGAGGGGTGCTGAAAGAGGAGGTAATCAAGGAATATCCCGTTTTAGAAGGAAAAACGGTGTTCGGATATGTAGGACGAATAGAGACGGATAAGGGAACGAACGAGTTATTGAAAGCATTCAGAAAAATTAGCAGTCCCGATTTCGCCCTGTTGCTAATTGGCTCATTTGACGAATTGCGATGCAATCTGGATAGAGAGGTTGTGGAATGGGCAAAAGCGAACGATAGAGTTATTTTCCATGGATTTAGTCGGGAGGTACCTAAGTATATGTCTGCTATGGACATACTGGTCCATCCTACCTATCGCGAGGGCTTCAGTATGGTAATTCAGCAGGCAATGGCAATGGGATGCGCAATAATCACAACAGATGTGCCAGGTCCTTCGGAGGTGATAGAGAAGGACAAATCAGGATTGCTTGTGCCTGACCATAACGTCGAAAAACTGGCTGATGCGATGGCTCGATTGGGCAGTGACAAATCTCTTCAGTCTGCATTTTCAGAGGCTGGGCTGATAAGGGTCAAAGAAAAATTCGAACGTTCGAAAATGCTGGAAATGACATTTGAGAACAGAATGAAGATGATTAACAGAGAAATATAATATAAAAGAACTATGAACGTAGGTATTCATCAACCCGATTACATCCCTTGGCTGGGATTGTTTTACAAAATGTATCTGAGCGATGTGTTTATTCATCTTGATGATGCACAGTTTTCTAATGAGGCTGCACATAATTTCAATACCATTAAAACATCTAATGGTCCGTTGAGACTGAAGTTCCCTGTGGAATACCATACAGGTGACCTTATCAACACGGTCAGGCCGAAGTATGAATTGAAATGGCGAGAGAAACATCTGAGGACCATTGAGATGAACTACACCAAGGCAAAGTACTTTAAGGAGGTCTTCCCGGAATTGCGTGACGTGTTTATGGTGGACTATCCAGATGTAGCTGCGCTGAACATTGCCATAAACGAGTATATTGCCGGGAAATTTGGTATAAAGCCAAAATTCGTATTGTCTTCCGACTTGAACATTCACACCAAACGTGAAGAGAAGGTTATAGACTTGACCTTGGCTGTTGGAGGGAAACGCTATATCAGTGGTAATGGTGCCAGAGCATATCAGGAAGAAAGCCACTTTACGGACAGAGGAGTGGAGTTATGGTATCTTGATTACAAGCCAATAGAATATCCACAGATTTGGAAAACATTTGCGCCTTGCATGTCTGTACTGGACTATATTTTCAATTGCGGATATGATTTTGACTTTGTGATAAATGAAGTCAGGAAACTTAATGGAGGTGTATAATGTATAGAGTATTTAAGAGAGTCTTTGACTTTACATCGGCTCTGTGTCTGTTTGTCGTCATCAGTCCGTTGTTTCTTATCCTTTGTATCTTGGTGCGTTGGAAATTGGGCGCACCTATATTTTTCAAGCAGGCAAGAACGGGATTGGGAGGAAAGACTTTCAATATCCGAAAGTTCAGAACTATGACGGATGAACGAGACGCTGACGGCAACTTGCTGCCAGATGACAAAAGACTGGTGGGTTTTGGAAGATGGCTGAGATCCACATCCTTGGATGAACTTCCCGAACTATTGAGTATAATCAATGGGGATATGGCGGTAATAGGACCACGCCCTATGCCCCCTGCATATACTGATTATTATACGGAATATGAGAAAAACCGATTTAAGGTTCGAGGAGGTTTAGTGCCTCCAGAGTCCATGTACTTCGATAACTATGTCACTTGGGACAAACAGCTGAAATATGAGGCTGACTATGCCAATCATTTGAGTCTCCGGCTTGATGTCAAGATATTAATAAGTGTCTTCAAACTGATATTCTTACGCACAAAAACGGACTATGGAGAGTATGTGCGCAAACCACTTAATGTAGAACGAACTAACATGAAAAAATAATGCGATGAAGAAAATTTTGATAATTGCACCTCATGCTGATGACGAAATTCTCGGTTGTGGTGCTACTATGGCTAAAGAAATTGCTGCTGGCAATCATGTATATGTGCTGATTTGTACCAATGCGCATGTGGGTGCTCCTGAGTTGTTCAGCGAAGAGCTGATAAAGCAGATTCGTTTGGAAGCGATTACTGCCCACAAACTGCTTGGTGTGAAGGAAACTGCCTTTCTTGATTTTCCTGCTCCGGCCTTGGATCAGTACCCTCGCTTTAAGATGAGCAATGAAATGTCGGTTATCATACGCAAGTTTGAGGTCGATACGGTTTATATTCCCCATCGTGGTGACTGCCATAAGGATCATGCCATTGTACACGATTGTGCCATGGTGGCTTGTCGCCCATTGGCGAACTGCAAAGTTAAGCACATATATGCTTACGAGACGCTATCAGAAACCGAATGGGGTGAACCTATTGCTGCCGACTTTTTTGTGCCAGTTAAGTACATCACCTTCACGGTGGAAGAGTTTCGGAAGAAGTTGGATGCGATGGGTTGCTTCAAAAGTCAGCTCTATCCATTTCCTGCATCGCGTTCATTGGAGGCCATAGAACACCTCGCCTGTTACCGAGGTTGCACCGTTTCCGCTTTGCGAGCAGAGGCTTTTGAGGTATTAAGAGACATTGATTAATATGGCTAATGCTTATCTTTTTGGCGCTTCGGGCCATGGGATGGTCATAAAGGACATTCTAAACGCCAACGGGGTGAATGTAGAGGCTTTTGTTGATGACAATCCAAACATCAACGAGTGTTATGGACGTCCTGTACTACATGACGCTACTGGGCTTTCTCCAATGATTGTCAGTATAGGCATAAATAAGGTTAGAAAGATGGTGGTTGAAAAACTGGTTGCCGCTAACAGAAATATCGAGTTCGCTACAGCGATTCACCCATCTGCTATAGTTTCGCCGGCTGCCAAGATAGGTACAGGAACGGTGGTAATGGCTGGAACTGTAATCAATGCAGAGGCTAATATAGGCAAGCATTGCATCGTGAATACAGGGGCGAGCATTGATCATGAGTGCATCGTTGAGGATTATTGCCACATTGCCCCTGGGGTTAATATCAGTGGTGCTTCTCATATCGGAGAAGGAACATGGGTTGGTGTAGGCACTTGCGTAATACAAGGTATCAATATTGGGAAGAACTGCTTTATAGGCGCCGGCAGTGTGGTTGTAAAAGATATTCCTGACAATACAGTAGCATACGGAAATCCTTGTCGAGTCGTGAGGGAGAACCTATAGGTCGTTTTGTTACAAGGGACAAAGGTCCAACTGTTTCGAAATGAACTAATGTATATCCTTAGTCTCATGAGTTTTATCAAATCCAGAACATCCGCAAAATTCTATGGAGAAAGTCAGATGACTTTCCTTGTACAGAAGGATTGTGTGGATATTATCTTCAAAATCAAGAAGGGGGCATATCTCACGGTGTCAGTATATTCTCTTTCGGAGAGTAGGCTTCTTTTGGCGTGCTCATGGGAAGAATTCTGGAACCGATTCAAGCAGATGCGCAACCGCAAGGATGTATTGAAAAGACTCGGAAAAACTTGTCCGCAGGCAGCTAAAATCTTTACTCAAACGGATGCTCCTCATTTTGCTTACATAGACAAGGAACTTACTATTGGAGCTGTGGTACTCGAAATGAAGGCTCCTATTGTGACAAATAATGTGTCCGACTATTTGCATGAGAAAGTTATAGAGAAGGCCGTGGAACTCATGCACTATAACCTTAATCTCTTCTGTGAACTTGATGAAAAATACCCGTTCCCTGCTTGGAAAACTGACTTGAAACAGATGAAATAAGAGCAGGTAACTACCAAATGTAAGAGGTGCAATAATCAACATATACAATGGAAATAGGCTCGTTTATTGAACTGCAGTTCCGCAAGGGGCTGGAGTGGTACAAAGGTGATAATGATGTAGCTCGATTGAATACAGGCAGATCCGCAATTTGGCATGCATTCCGGGTATCGGGTTGTAAGGCCATTTGGATTCCTTACTACCAGTGTGACTCTATTCGCGATACGTTGCACATGCATAATGTGGAGGTAAAATACTATCGCATAGACAAACAATGGAATCCAATAGACTTGCAGCCTGCTGATAATGAGGCGGTATTGCTTGTGAACTACTATGGTGTCATGTCGCACGAGCGCATGGTGGCTTTGGCACACCCGTATAATCATGCGATTATCGACAACTGTCAGGCTTTCTTCTGTAAACCTGTGGAGGGGGCACTGAATGTGTATTCCTGCCGAAAGTTTGTGGGGGTACCCGATGGCGCTTATGTAGTAGGAAAGAATGCTCATCTCTATATGGACGAATATCCACAAGGTTACAGTTCTGATACCGCCAGCTTCTTGTTGCTTCGCATTGAATATGGTTGTGAGGGTAAAGGGTATCAGGCAAGAACGGTCAATGAGGAACGTATTGACCATGAGCCTGCAATGCGAATGTCGAAGCTGACACGCACGATATTGGATGGAGCAGACTATGAGGTGTGTCGCAAGGTGAGGCGCGAGAACTTCGCCTACCTACATGAGCGACTGGGGGCTATGAACTTGATAAATCCGCTGACATATTATGATGAAGAAACAATTCCGATGGTCTATCCGCTGGTAGTGGAAGACGATGAAGTTATCAAACGTTTGTTTGCCGCCAAGCATTTTCAAGGCCGTTGGTGGGGCTATGTACCACAGGAAAATCCAGTGGGTAGTTTTGAGCATTGGATAGCAAGCAACATCATTCCATTGACCATTGACCAGCGTTACGACCAGAAAGAAATGGACTTTCTTGTCTCTGTTGTAAAAAAACATTAAAATCAATATTCTTATCGTTATGAAACATCTGAAACTTATGATTTTGTGCGATGATGCGGAGTCTGCTATCAAAGCACAGGAAGCGGGTGTTGACCGTGTGTTCTTTGATATGGAATATGTGGGCAAGGCCGATCGTCAACATGGTAGAAATGCCGTGTTAAGCAAAAATAGTATAGAGACAATTCCGTCTATCCGCAAGGTGCTGGACAAATCGGAGCTGCTCGTACGCACGAATCCTATAGGGGCATACACGGAGATGGAAGTAAATAAGTCCATTGCTTATGGCGCTGACATCTTGATGTTGCCGATGGTGATGGACCAGCATGATGCCGAAACCTTTGTACACTTTGTTAATGGTCGTGCCAAGGTATGCATTATGATTGAGACGGCAGTAGCCATGGCACGATTGGATAAAATACTCGCTGTTCCTGGTGTGGATGAATTGTTCATCGGTTTGAACGACCTGCATATCTCGATGGGTTTGACCTTTATGTTTGAGTTATTGAGCGATGGTCTGGTAGAGTATATTGCTGACAAGTGTAACAAGGCAGGAATGCCTTTCGGCTTTGGCGGCATTGCGCGCATTGGTGAGGGCGATTTGCTATCGGATAACATTTTGGGGGAGCACGTTCGGCTTGGTTCTACCTCTGTTATCCTAAGCCGCACCTTCAAGGGGGTAATAGGCGTTGACAAGAATGCCCGTAAGATTGACCTTGCCGAGGAGGTTCAAAAGGTTCGTACCCGCACGAATGAGATTGGACGATGGACTGACGAGCAACATACAGCGAACCGCAAAAAAATAGCAGAGGCTGTAGATGTTGTCATAGGGAAAATTCTTAGCCGATAGGAATTGTGAATGCTGACGAATGACTACATCCTGCTGGCGATGCTGCGGGCTACTCTTTCTCATGACCTTATGGAAATTGAGAAGTTGCTACCCTTGGAAGCGTCGGCGTGGAACGAGGTAATAGGAAAGGCTTCGGCGCATGGAGTGTCGGGGTTGCTGTATTCTGTGGTGGAACAACTGCCGAAGTCGCTGAGACCTCCGCTTGAAATGCTGCTACAACTATACATAAAGAACTATCTTCAGTTGGACAATGTGAACTTCCGGTTTGGGACAGGAGCATCGATACATCTTGGCGCTGCCAGCATCCAAAACATCCCAGAACAGGCAGAGAAGGACATCTTTGAATCTGACAATGACAACCTAAAGGAAGATTTCAAGGAATACGTACTACGGCTTCAGAAAGTGCTAAAGGAAGAAAAGAATTCCGAGAAGGATAAGGCTTTCAAGGACGACAGAGGCTGGGATGTGATTTTCTACGGTACCTACATAAGAGACTATAAGGCTAAAATTGACTTGGCTGATGGTGAAGAAGATACACCAGAAAAGCATTATGGTGAGATATGCGTGATGTAACAGACAAAGGTACATCTTGAGTTGGGACAAAATGTATTTATACATGTAATCATCTATGAAATAGTATAATGTATGATAGACAAATTAAGAATACAGAATCTAAGAAGTATTGCAGATTCAGGCGATATTGAACTGAAGCCAATAATTATTTTGCTTGGTGCAAACAGTTCTGGTAAAAGTACGTTTTTGAGAAGTTTTCCTCTTTTTGCCCAATCTGTTGACAAAAAGTTGAGAGGACCTGTTGCATGGTTTGACACTTCTTTTGTTGACTATGGTGATTACAAAACCGCAAAGAATAAGTATGCTTCAGAACAAGAAGGTATAACATTCTCGTATCAGATGTCGTCAGTAGATGTCGCTATGCGAAGAAACTATTATCCAAATGTAGAATTATTAAATTCAAACCAGATAAGTGATGTCTATCTGACATTTTCGTTAAAGGATGATTCAAAAGGGACTTATATTGATTCTATTAAAATCAAGTTAAACGCAATATCGTATGAGCTGGATGTAAAAGGAAGAAATGAGAACATAGACTGTAAATTGAATGGGGAGCCTTTTGTGATTCCTGAAAGGTTTACGTTTAACTTTAACACAGCTTTTTCCATTCTTCCTTCTTTTATAGCCAACAAGCAGAATGAGGATGGTGATTCAGCAGTGGTTCAGCTCACAAATCGACTGGTATCGATATTCAAGAATCACTGTAGTGGGAGATTGCAAAACACGCAGAGACTGGAACAAATATTGAGTTTTGCAAGTTTAGACAAACAAGACTTCCTTAAACATCTTAAAAGAGGTGGAGGCATAAGGTCGTTTCAAAAGAGTATCCAAAATTGGAGTACTGCAACGTCTGAGTACAATACTATTTACAACTATTTTGCGCTTCTTAAATTGAACATTGTTATAGACTCCATTAACAGGGCTTTGGTGGGTTTTTATCATTCGTGTGACTATATAGCACCAATGAGAGCTGAGGCAGACAGGTATTATAGAATTCAAGGACTCCAAGTCCAGTCTGTTGATCCGAGCGGACATAATTTGCTGGAGTTTATTGCTTCTTTAAAACCCAAAGAAAAAGAAGACTATGACAAATTTGTATCGAAGGTGCTTGGTGTGACAGTTGACGTATCATCAGATTCTGGAATGAAGAGTTTACGGATAAAAACCAATAACGGAGACTTTTGTATTGCAGATGTCGGATATGGCTATTCTCAAGTTCTGCCTGTAATAACAAAACTATGGCACACCACATTTGCGACAGTTAATAACACCGGATATTATTCAAGACTAAGATTTAAGGAATACGACAAGACAACTATCTTGATGGAACAACCAGAGCTTCACTTGCATCCCCAAATGCAGGCAAAGATAGCAGATACACTGGTTAAAACCATCAACATCACACGAGAGGCTGGCGATTGTGCTATCCTTATTGTTGAAACTCATAGTCAGGCTTTGATTAACAGGTTGGGGAGAAGAATCCGGGAAGGGAAGATTTTGCCAGATGACGTGAATGTTCTTCTATTTCAAAAGGATGCGGATTTTAAGAATAGTACTGTTAAACAGATAACCTTTTCTGAGAAAGGACAATTGAAAGATTGGCCTTATGGTTTTTTTGACCCTTTAGACGAATAATATGCTTTTCTATTTGACAGACTCGCTCATAGTAGATAATCACGATCAAAGGTTTAAGGATATATGTAACGCAATATATCATCTCGCAGTCCAATCTGCAGAAGGGAATCATGTAGTAATTGGGGACATTGATGTGATTTCTCATTATAGAAATATATTCAAGAATGATTATTGCGTTGGTTCACTTTTCAACAAACTATATCAGAATATAACCTTTGAGGTTGTTCCATCATTTATCAATTATTATGTTGAAGTTGTATTAACTAATCCTTCAAACAGAGTAGATCAAGATGGAAGAACTGTTGTGCAATTGGAATATAGTAGTTTAACTCCTTTAGAAGCATCCAACAAGACCTCTCTTGTTTGTGAGTTTCTATCTGATGCAAAGTTTTACGGTTACATTCTACGTTGGTTTATAAATAAACTGGGAGTCAATGTACATTATGCCTTCCATAAAGTTGATGGGGGTGGAACGAACACACATCTTAATATCATCAACGAATTGGACAGTAATCATATCACACTCTCTATTTTGGACACTGATTGTAGGTATCCAAATGCTCCAATTGACCCAAATGGCACTTATGGAAAATGTATAGGTATTGGAGTAGGCAATGTACTTTGTGAAATAATGCCACTTTATGTTCACGAGGTGGAAAACTTGATTCCAATGAATTTCATTGACCAGGTGTTCACGCAATGGACAAATGGAGATGCAGAATATGCAAAAAAGAAAAAGGCTTTCGACTATTTGAAAAAAGAAGCGGAATCAATTCTTCCTTATTTTGACTATAAAAAAGGTATTAGATATAATGAAGATTATCGAAACATTCAAGAACTTCAAACCTTTGCGCAGAAATGTTATGAGCAGAATGATGAAAAAATGGCTGTTCAGCCAAATTTTAGTCAGTTTGTTAGTACATTGAATAACAAGGAATATATCTACACTGAATTGATAGGTGGTACAGGTACCATCAAGATGATAATATCTTTGATTGATAGTGGAAATGCTCCCAATCCTATATTGTATCAATTTCAGGAGGAAAACTGGAATAAAATAGGTCAAGAAATGATTAATTGGTGTATAGCGAGAGAACCAGAAGCTATTCATTAATCATTCAATATAATCATATTCATAATTTGACGAACATTTAAAAATTTCATAATAGATAAGATACGCTATGGAAGAAAGAAAGACAATTTATCTCTGTCTTGCGCACATGAGCAAGGACGGAATGGAACAGAAATATGTCAAAGAGGCATTTGACACGAACTGGGTGGTACCGATGGGACCAAACGTGAATGCGTTTGAGCAGGATTTGGCAGACTTTGCTAATGATAATGCCGATGGAAGTAAGCTCGACCGCATGGTGGTGTGTCTTTCGGCAGGTACGGCTGCTGTGCATCTGGCTTTGCTGGCCTGTGGTGTGGGGCAAGGTGATGAGGTGATTGTGCAGAGCTTCACGTTCTGTGCTTCCTCCCATCCTATCACCTATCTTGGGGCAACGCCTGTGTTTGTGGATTCAGAGCCTGCGACTTGGAATATGGATCCTGAATTATTGGAGAAAGCAATCATCGACCGCAAGGAAAAGACGGGCAAGTATCCGAAGGCGATTGTACCAGTTGCGCTCTATGGCATGCCGTATCAGATTGACAAGATCATGGCGATTGCCGACAAGTATGGCATTCCTGTGGTGGAGGATGCTGCCGAGGGTATGGGCTCTCGTTTCAACGGGCAGGTTTTAGGCACATTTGGTAAGTTTGGCGTGCTGTCGTTCAACGGCAACAAGATGATTACGACATCAGGAGGCGGTGCGCTTATCTGCCGCAATGCGGAGGATGCGAACACCATTATGTGGTACGCTACTCAGGCGCGTGATGCTTATCCTTACTATGAGCATACCGCCATTGGATATAACTATCGTATGAGCAACGTGTGTGCAGGTATCGGTCGTGGTCAGATGACGGTGCTGAATGACCACATTGCTCATCATAAGCATGTGCAAGAGCTATATAAGGAACTGCTGAAGGATGTGAAGGGCATTACGCTCCACGAGCAACCTGCTGATACTCGATATGATTCCAACTTCTGGCTGTGTGCTGCCACGATTGACCCTGAGGTAAGAATCAAGGGACAGGAGAATGCGTATAAGGAGGTGATAAAGACGGCTGTGGGTGGTGCAGCGGGTGTCATCAAGGCTGTGGACAGTGCCACTACGGATTGTCAGCCGAATGAGAATGTAGAGGCATTGCGCGTCTTCATGTTGCAGAAGAAAGTGGAGTGCCGTCCGGTATGGAAACCGATGCACAAGCAACCTGTATATAAGGATGCTCCTGCATACTTGAATGGCGTATCTGAGGCAATATTCAAGGTGGGTTTCTGTCTCCCAGCAGGCCCTTACGTCAGCGACGATGATGTGCGCTATATTGTGGATTGCATCAAGGAAGCAATCGTATGATAAAGAGATTGTTATCGGGAATACGCAAATTCTGCGTATTCCTTTTCTGGCCACGAAAAACAGATAAAAAGAGATATGATTGAGATTAACAGGAAACTGATATCAGAACTGTTTGACAAGGCTTTGCTAAATCCAAGATTCAGACAGAACTATGATTTGAGGAACCCTGATGATAATGGGCAACGTATGTTGAATGCGCTGATGCCGGGAACAGATGTTCCTATACATCGTCATACGCAAAGCAATGAAACAGTGATTCTTCTCTGCGGAAAAATTATTGAAATCCTATATGATGATACAGGGAATGAAACGGAACGGTTTCATCTTGACCCAACCTTGGGAAACTTCGGCTGTGTTATTCCTGCGGGAGCCTGGCATTCGGTTGATGTACTGGAACCTTCGGTAATATTTGAGGCGAAAGATGGAAGGTATGGTGAAGATGGAAGTGAAACTTTGGTAGGTAGCAAATAAATCTATCCGCAACAATGGCGGAATTCTGTCACATGGATTACCGAATGAAGGGAATACAATTGAATACCGGATTAAATATCGGCGGCGATTCTCCTATACGCGTCAATTGTAACATTGGCTGCAATACTCTATCTGGTTATAACAAAGAGAAAGAGAAGTTACTAACCCTGAGAGAGGAAGGAGTATTGCCTGACATGATGATGGATTTAAGCTTAGCAGAACATGAGAAGCCTCTTTATCTGACAATAAGGGATGAACTAAATCTACCTTTTGGTTCTGTGCTGGCCTATCATGGGTTTGATAGAAAAAATGGGTTATGCTGGGAGAATACAAGATTTTCTTTATTAAGGCTGTGCCAGGAAGGTGTGTCATTCATAACGGTTCACTTTACGGCAGATGCAGATTTGTTTAGACAGGCTAAGACAGAACGTAAAATACCCATAACAAGCAGAGGTGGTGGAATTGTATTGTATGATACAGAACAAAACCAAAGGAAAAAGAATATTTTTCGGGAACATATTGAGGAGATTATTGATATTGTACTAAAACATGATGTAGCCATAAGTCTGGGTACCACATTCCGCCCATCAACTGTTTTAGATGCATGTGATTCAATACATGTGGAAGAAACAATACGCCAACTTGAAATATGTCGTTTCCTTCAACATAAAGGTGTAAAGACAATGGTTGAAAACATTGGACATATTTCATTAGACAAATTGGCTCACCATGCCCAACTGCTACGGCAGTTTGATGCTCCGATAATGCCTTTGGGGCCGTTACCAACAGATGCGGCCATCAACCAAGATCATATATCGAATGCCATCGGAGCTTCTGTCGCTGCGACGATGGGCATTGCTCACGTTATAAACTGCATATCACGATATGAACATTCACAATCGTTAATAACACTGGATGCGACAATAGAGGCTATACATTCCGCACGCTTGGCTGCGCATGTAGCAGATGTATCCAGAAAATTGCCCAATGCGTTAAATGAGGATAAAAGCGTAACAAATCACCGTGCTAAATTACATAACTGTTTTGCAGATGGTACCCAGTGTACGCGATGCAGTGATGTTTGCCCACTAAAATTATTCTCTTATGATTGAAGCTGGAAATCTATCAGATTTTAATCTTATACGAAAACGAGAACTCAGTGAATGTAATGACACTGGAATTAAAGATGCAGTTATCGGAAAAGCGGACTCTTTTCCTCTTATCTATTTCCTTCTGACAGAAACTACTCATTTCTATACAGAGCAATTTGCAGAATTACAGAGCCATATTATGCGCGAGAAGCGTTTAATGGTTTTTGAAACTCCCAGCCGAGTTTTAATGACCCATGAATACACCATAGAGGATATTGGGAATCTTAAAAATGGCTTCTATTTTTTGTTCAATGTGACAGAACGCTTGAGCTGGCTTAAAATTCTGATTGAAGGAAACCGTGTTTCCATAGCATCGAAACAAAAAATCATTGCATACCTAAAAAACAAACTGGGTAATGAACTTGTGGAATTATCGAATCTGTTGAATTCAGATGTTGAAGCTACGGCATACAGGCTCTATGAAGCGTCGGATGGTAAACCTTGCTTTGTGGAATTCAATCAGAAGGAAAACAAAGGCCAGCAGAGTATATTGTTGAGTGTTACTTTCTTTGATTCAATTAGGAATAAGGTTCTGAAAAAGGGCACAAACATACTCTCACCACTTCGAGAAAGGAGTATAGCGTATAAATATAATACATTGTCTAACAAGGCAAGTGCTTGGATATATTTCAAGGCACCCTCCAATTTCGTTTTGTCTATAAATTATGGTGATATTCCTGCACACCTTATTGAGGCCTCTCCAAGCAATGATGAAGAAATCACTTCACTCGTTCTAAAACCTAATGGAGAGACATTATCTATTGTTTTTGACATACTCGTGAATGTCCCTCCAGCGTTGAAATGGTGGTACAATGGCTTGCTGTATTTGTCTTATACACTATGTTTGATTTGTTTTATTGCATTGTTGACTTCGCTGTTTAACACTTTACCAGCAGAAGTTATAAATACTCTTCACAATTGTGTGTATGCGGTCGTAGCTGCATTGATTGCAACTCGTGGATGGCTTATGTCTGAAGAACAAGTAATGAAAATTATATCAAAGTGTTACACTGTTTTAGTATGTCTGTTGCTTGCCATGGCGATAGGGATTTCCATTACAAACTATCTCGGACATAAGAAAAATGAAGTCTTAACTAATATCGTTCCTAAAAGGGTTATATACCCATCACAGAATAATAGTTTCTCAGAAAAAGGAAGTGTCAATAATATGACAAGTAGCTTCCAATGGCTGCAAATGGGTGATAGTAGTGCATTGGGATATTGGGACTCTATCTTTCACATATACAATCCTACACTACAAAACGTTCCTCTATTCATAAAAGAAATCCAAGGATGTGGAATTGAACAACACGATTCTATAATTGAGATTAATGACAAATAGAACTTATCTATTATTATGAGAAAGAAATATCTGTCTTTCCCTGAAAAAAGTTGACTCATAAAAAAGTTTTATTATGAGTTTTACAGAAGAATTGATGTCCACGCACTATGACCAAGCCTT
>ERZ779888.560-NODE-560-length-43743-cov-4.113326_pt1 | contig 43743 bp, 19 predicted proteins | sample MGYA00511245_ERZ779888 | MGnify/ENA primary metagenome ERZ779888 (study PRJEB29588, sample SAMEA2155255) | human gut metagenome | biome: human gut; feature: human-associated habitat; material: faeces | place: Denmark | collected 2008/2010 ...
ACCGTAATGCAGCCAAGAGTATTTTTTCCACCCAAAAAGCCGAGATCGGTTATAGCTTTACTCCCTGGTTGCGCGAATTGTCCAAGGGGAGCAATTTACATGGGGTGGCCGGTTATTGGAATCTGGACGAGAAACAGGGAATTACCGCCGGATTCCGTTGGTTCAACCATTCGGAGACCAATATATGGGACAAGGAAGGCAATGATGCCGGAACTTTTACTCCCAAAGATTGGAGTGTGGACGTAGGTTATGCCCGTAAACTGACAGATGATTTGTCTGTAGGAGCAACAGCCCGTTTTATCCGTTCGGATATGAGTGGTCTTGATAAGGACGATGTTGCCAATGCCGTTGCATTCGATCTGGGACTTTATTATAGACGCAATTTTGAAAATTGGGAACAGTCGCAGTGGGCTGTCGGTTTGCAGGCATCCAATTTCGGCACCAAGATCGATTACGGCTACGGTAAATATGACCAGGCTTCCAAGGTTGCCGCCGGCGGTATGATCGACCACGTATTTACAGACAAACACCGTCTGCAAGGAACCTTGGATGTGGCTTGCCAGGTGTTACCCAATACCAATTGGGGCGGAAGTGTCGGAGTGGAATACACTCTTTTGCAGATTGTAGCGATTCGTGGCGGTTATCACTACGGCGAACAGGACAACAAACTGCAACGCTACGGCACGTTGGGATGCGGTGTCGGTTGTCACCACATCAAAGCAGACTTTGCCTATTTGATTCCGGAGAAGGACAGTCTTTTAAAGAATACATGGCAGGTGGCATTAAGCATCGATTTGGGATTATTTAAAAGATAATCCCTATTAAAAACAAACCATTTAATTCAATTTGAATCATGAAGTATTTATTGACATGTATTTTCCTGTTAGCGGCAACTTCCTTTCTTGCAGCCCAGACATTCCATATCCAAGGAAATATAGAGCTTGACAAAGGGGAATTGCTTGTGCTGACCCAACAAGTGGAAGGCATGGATACTTTGGCACAGACAAAGTTTGAAAACAACCGGTTTGCCCTGACCGGCAATTTGCAGGAGCCGGTAGTCGCCTTGTTGAAGATTGCCGGTTATGAGGGCGGTTTTGTCATGATACTCGAACCGGGCATGGAATATACCGCGAATCTGACCCGTAACGGAGCCGGCGATATCCGTGGGGGAAAACTCCAGGATATTTACAATGATTATCAGAAAATTGTAGCCGATGCCAATGCTGAAAGCCGGGCTTTGAATAAAAAAGCATCGGAAGCAGCTGCCCAAAAGCATTTCAAGACATCCCACGAGCTGAAAGCCAAAGCAAACAAAGTGCAGCAGGCTGCCTTTGACAAGATGAACAACATCGTCCGCAAGAATGCAGACAATGTGCTGGCAGCCTATCTGCAGACCGCCGGTTCGGAACGTATCATGGAACTGGAACCGCTGAAACAGATTTACAGCCTGCTTTCTGAGAAAGCAAAGGAAACAGCTCCGGGGAAACTATTGGAGGCACGTATCGCTGACTTGGAGAAAGTGGGTATCGCCGCTACCGCTCCCGACTTTACCCTGACCACTCCAGAAGGAAAACAAGTGTCGCTCTACAGCGTGAAGGGGAAACTGAAAATTATCGATTTCTGGGCTTCCTGGTGCGGACCGTGCCGCATGGAAAATCCCAACATGGTGAAACTCTACAATGACTTCAAGGACAAAGGTCTTGCTATTGTCAGCGTGTCGTTGGACGAACGTAAGGTACCCTGGGTACAGGCTATCAAGAAAGACGGTATGCCGTGGACGCATGTCTCTTCGCTGAAAGGATGGAAATGCGAAGTAGTGAAACAATACAACATCGATGCCGTGCCGTCGATTATCGTACTGGACGAAAACAACCGCATTTTAGCCAAGAACATCAGAGCTGAAAAATTGCGTGCATTCGTTACGGAATACCTGAAATAAAATACCTGTTTCCCTATCGGAAACAAAGTCCCGAAAAAGAAGTAGTCCCCAAAAATGAAGTGTCCCCCAAAAAGTCGGACATAAAACTTTTGGGGAGCACTTCACTTTGCGATGGGGCAGCATTATCAAAAAATCGACCCCGGAACCAATCTACAAAAACAACATTAAGATCAATTGAGCAAAAATCACACGGATAAACATGGACAGCGGATATACCGTCGCATAAGATACGGCCGGATTATCTCCCTCGACGGTCGCATTGACATAATTCAACGCCATCGGATTGGCCATACTTCCACACAACATCCCTGCCAGGGAACCGAAATCTATTTTCATCAATTTCAAAGCGATAACGGCCACCAGGACAACGGGCACAAAAGTGATCGCAAATCCCAAAGCTACCCACAGCAGCCCTTCGGGGCGAAACACCGTCTCAAAGAAATGTACCCCGGCATCTAACCCCAGACAAGCCAGGTAAATGGAAAGTCCCAATCCCCGGAGCATCAGATTGGCGCTCCGGGTCGTATAAGTAATCATATGTAAACGCGGTCCGAACGCCCCCATCAGAATTCCGACGATAATCGGTCCGCCTGCTATTCCCAAACGGACAGGGAAACTGACTCCGGGGATAGAAAAGGGAATAGCCCCGACAGCCAAACCCAACACAATCCCCACAAATACGGCGATCAGATTCGGTTCTTTAAGACTAATAATACGGTTTCCCAACACTTTCTCCACATTGCTGATAGCAGCAGCTTCGCCCACAACGGTCAATTTATCTCCCAATTGCAGTACCAGCCCGGGAGTTGCCAACAACTGTACCCCAGCCCGATATATACGGGTGATATTGATACCATAATGATTACGCAAACGTAAGGATCCCAATTTCTTTCCATTGATCTCCGAACGGCTCACGACAATACGCTGGGAAACCAACTGGCTATCGATGGCATTCCAGTCGATATCCTTTTTATTCCAATCCACCTTTTCCTCTTCACCGAAAAGGATACGCAACGATTCTTCCTCAGCCTCGGTGGTAATCACCAGCAAACGGTCTCCTTCGAGCAATACCGTATCGGAAGTAGGGATCGTCACTTTCCCATCGCGCCATAAGCGTGAAATAACAAATCGATGTGCCGCAAGGTGAGCTACTTCTTTTACATTCTTCCCAAAAATTCCGGGATTGCGGACTTCAAAACCGGCAATAAAAGTGTGCTTGCTTTTATCTTCTGCCACAACGGTTTCTACCGTCCGGCGAGGAAACATCTTACGCAATACGATAACCGCCAAAATGACACCGACCACTCCTAAAGGATAGGTCACCGCACACCCTAAAGCAGGATCAGCCGCATCGATATGCATCTGCTTCAAAGTTTGCTGTGCAGCCCCCAAAGCAGGGGTATTGGTTACAGCACCACTCAATATACCAACCATATCGGGCAACGACACGCCTGTCACCACATGAAGGCCCAAAGTCATTGCCGTGCCCACCAGGATCACAGCAAATGCAAGCATATTCAATGTCATACCTCCCTTCCGGAACGAACCGAAAAAACCAGGCCCGACCTGCAATCCCAAGGCATAAACAAAAATAATCAATCCGAAACTCTCGGCATAATTCAACATTTGGGGATCTATCGATAAGCCGAAATGTCCGGCCGCAATTCCAACAAAAAAGACAAAAGTAACCCCCAGCGAAACCCCATAGACGCTGATCTTTCCCAAAGCCAATCCTAAAGCCGAGATCATAGCAATCACAACAACAGCCTGTATGACACTGTGCTCTATCAATATACTATTTATCCATTCCATAGTCGATTTATTAAAATCCGAACCCGTTTTTCCTAATTTAAAAGTGGGCACAAAGGTAGTACAAATAACTTCAATTCATTAAAAATAAACAGGTAAAAGCAACGAAAACAATGCTTTAACAGAAAACGTTAACATGTTAAATAAAGTTGTAATCTATAGACAATCAGTAGGTTTTGAAACTTTTTCAATTATCTTTGCGTTTCAGGAATGATCTAATTTGTCTTTTTAATAGTAAAAACAGTCATTTCTAACTTAATATTTACCAAAAAGATACAGTATGAGATTGCACAACAGAGCACTGGTTGCTGTTATTTTGAGTTTGGCAGGATTTTATTCTTGTTCACGTCAAGCCACAATTCCCACTCAGTTAACTTATACCCCTGTTCCTGTATTTACTATCCCAGACAGTCTTTTAGCAACTTCTCCGATCGAATATGCTTTTTATAAAGCGGAGCCCGTCGAATTCTTCGAACCGAAACCAGAAGTCCGGGATTCTTTTAACCGGATCGAAAAAACGATGGTCGGTTATGCAGACGATCAATTTTTCGTCCGCCAGCCCGAATTGGTATTAGACCTGGCCGACCTGGAAGAGGGTGCTTTTGTTTTTCCCCTGCCCGGCGGAAGGGTATTATCTCCTTATGGACGACGGAATGGAAGAAATCATACCGGCATGGACCTGAAAATCAATCGCCGGGACACCGTTCTGTCAGCTTTCGACGGAATCGTCAGAATGACAGGTTGGAGCCGGGGTTATGGCAACGTAGTCGTCGTGCGTCATTACAACGGCCTGGAAACGGTATACGCCCATAATTCCAAACACCTGGTCCGTTCGGGCGATCATGTAAAAGCAGGTACTCCGGTTTCTATTACCGGCGAAACAGGCCGGGCCACCACCGACCACGTACATTTTGAAATCCGGATAAATGGGAAAACCATCGATCCGGCTTTGGTGATCGATTTCAACAACCAAACCCTTCTGCACAAACGCCTGGTATTTACTCCTACCCCGAAAGGAAAAATTCAGGTAGAGGCGGTGTAAAAACTTCGGGCCCCGGTTAGCGGATCAGCCTATATATTCAAAACTAAAAGGCAACAAGGAAGAGGCTTTTATCACTACCGTTTCTTCTTCACCTATCATCAGTACATCAAAATCCCGGCCGTAACGCCGGATTACTTCCGCCATCACCTGCCGGCAAGCCCCGCAAGGAGAAACGACCTCTTTTCTGGGACGCCCTTTAAAACAAGCTGTAATAGCCAATGCCTTGACCGGAACATCCGGATAAGCAGCACCAGCATAAAATAAAGCCGTCCGTTCTGCACATAGTCCACTGGGATAAGCCACATTTTCCTGATTGGTATTTCTTGTGGTACCGGATTTGTTTTTCTGCCTGTACATATAGTAAGGCACGTATCCTGCCGAACGGAGCAATTCGTGACTTTCTTCGACGGCGTCTTTTATCGAGCCGAATTCCGCTTTTCCCATTCCGTCCGAAACGAACGTCGCTCCGCGTTTCAGACTGAACGTGTGAATAGTAACGTTGTCGGGCTTCAATTCGAGACATTTATGCACGCTGTCGATAAAAACGGACGAATTTTCTCCTGGAAGACCTGCTATCAAGTCGGTGTTGATATCGAACCCCGCCGTTTTCATCGTTTCGTACGAAGCGTAGAAATCGGCAACGGTATGTTTTCTGCCGATGACGGCAAGCGTTTGGTCGCAGAAAGTTTGCGGATTAACGCTCACTCTCGTAACTCCCAAAGACCTGAGCGCGGAAACGACGCTATCGTCTATCGCATCGGGTCTGCCTGCCTCGACGGTAAACTCTTTGCCGACGCCTTTAAGAGCAGAAAGCATATCCCTCAGTCGCTCGCCGCCTATACTTGTAGGCGTGCCGCCGCCCACGTAAACGGAACGAATTTCGTACCCTTTTCTTTTGGCAATATCGAGCGAAACCGCAAGTTCTTTTTTTACACATTCGACGTAAAAATCGATTTGTTTTTCAACCCGAAAAAGTTCGGTAATTATAAAAGAACAATATTTACATCTTGACGGACAAAACGGAATATTTACAAAAATTCCTATAGCGTTTTCGTCGCGATTTATGTAATTTTTCTGATTTTTTACGCAATCTGCAATTAAAACGGCTTTTTGTGGCGAAACATCGAATTTTTCGACAAGATACTCGACGGATTGTTCTGACTTTGCGCCTAATTCATAATAAAGTTTTGTCGGTCGCACCCCTGTAAGACTTCCATAAGGCAATCTAATTTGCAATTCTTTGGAAAGAAAATCGTACAATGAGTTTTTTATGAAACGTTTTACTATTCTCTTATATTCCGAATAATCGGCATAGATCAAATCGGATTTATATTCTTTATTCGGGAAAATATCGCTTGAAACACTTAAAATAATAACGTCGTTTTGTACCGTGTATTTCCATTTTATGTAATGCTCGGCATCGTCGCTTATTATTAAATACGGACTAAAAGCGCGCGGTATATCCTGCACGTCGTTAAGGAAATTTTCTTTTTCGTAAATCAGTCTTGCTTCAATCATTGAACGAACTTAAAGGATTAAACCGTCTTTCTTGCAATAGCGTTGTACTCTCTCCGTGCCCCGTATACACTATTCTGTCGCCGGGAAGCGCGAGTATTCTTTTTACGGAGCGGACCAGTTCGGTAAAATTTCCGCCGTAAAAATCCGTTCTTCCGTACGAGCCGTAAAAAAGCGTGTCGCCGGAAAATATCGTTTCGTCTCCGAGAAGATAGCATACGCTACCTTTGGAATGTCCGGGTGTGTGCATTACCGTAAACGTAAACCCGGCTACGTTTATCTCTTCTCCGTCCGTTACCGTAAAATCGGGCGTTGTCGGCGTTACGGCAAAGTTTCTTCCGGGCAAAATCGTTTCTTTACCCGTCAAAAGATCGACGTCGTCTTTGTGAATATATATTTTTGCACCGTCTTTTTGCCACTTATAATCATCCGTAACGTGATCGAAATGCCCGTGCGTACATAAAACGGCAACGGGCTTTTTGTTAAGCCCGTCGAGATAATTTTTTATTCTGTCGTAACCGCCGCCCGCGTCGATTATCACCGCCTCGTCGGTTTCGTTCGTTATTACGTAACAGTTTGTCGAAAGATACCCTACGACAAACGTTTCTATACGATAATCGCTCATTTTACAGTCTTTTCTTGATTTCCGCGATAAAATCGTCGGTGTTTACCGCTTTGGCTTCTCCGTCATAAACAAGCGCAAGGTCCTTCGTCATTACTCCGTCTTCTATCGTTTGTACGCTTGCTTTTTCAAGTCTATCGGCAAATTCGAAAAGTTCGGGAATTTCGTCGAGTTGTCCCCGTTTTCTCAGCGCGCCCGTCCAGGCAAACAACGTTGCCATAGGGTTCGTCGAAGTTTCTTCACCGTTAAGGTGCTTGTAATAGTGTCTTGTCACCGTTCCGTGCGCCGCTTCGTACTCGTATTTCCCGTCGGGACTTACCAAAACGCTCGTCATCATCGCAAGCGAACCGAAAGCGGTTGCCAACATATCGCTCATAACGTCGCCGTCGTAATTTTTGCACGCCCAGATCATTCCGCCTTTGCTTTTTACGATTCTGCTTACAGCGTCGTCAATCAGGGTGTAAAAGTAAGTAATTCCCGCTTTTTCGAACTTTTCTTTGTATTCCGCGTCGTAGATTTCTTGAAAAATGTCCTTAAATCTATGATCGTAAATCTTGCTTATTGTGTCTTTGCTGCTGAACCACAAATCGCGTTTTGCGTCAAGCGCATAGTTCATACAACTTCTCGCAAAACTTCTTATGCTTTTATCCGTGTTATGCATCGACTGCACTATCCCGGGACCTTTGAAATCGAAAATCACTTTTTCCGTTCCGTCGGGTAAAACGAGTTTCGCTTTTCCGCCTTCGGGTATATACGCTTCCACTCCGCCGTACACGTCGCCGTAGGCGTGTCTTGCGATAACGATCGGTTCTTGCCAGGTAGGAATAAGAAGTTTTATCCCCTTTACGAGTATAGGCGCGCGGAAAACCGTTCCGTCGAGAGCGGACCGAAGCGTGCCGTTCGGCGATTTCCACATTTCGGACAAATCGTATTCCTTTACGCGCTGTGCGTTCGGCGTTATGGTTGCGCATTTTACGCCCACACCGTACTTTTTAATCGCTTCCGCGGCATCCTTGGTCACTTGATCTTTCGTTTTTTCACGATTTACAAGCCCCAAATCATAATATTCCGTCTTCAAATCGACGTACGGCAAAATAAGTTCGTCTTTAAGTTTTTGCCAAATAATTCTGGTCATTTCGTCGCCGTCTATTTCAACGAGCGGCGTTTTCATTTCGATTCTTGCCATATTCACCTCAATTTTGCCCGAATTCTTTCGGTGCAGCGTTCTTATATTCCGTAAAACGGATAAAATATCCGTTGTCTTCCGTTCTTTCGCTCGAATTTATTTGTTGCCAGTTTTCGAGTTCGTCGAGATTTTCAAAGAAAACTTCCGCGTCGCCGTCCGCTTCGACTTTGGTTACGTATGCGGTCGAACAGTACGGCAACATCGTTCTGTAAAACATCGCTCCCCCGACGATATAAACGTCGTCGGACGGATACTTGTTTATTTCGGCGGCAAGTTCGTTCATATCACGGCAAATAACGCAATCGTCGCGTTTCTCTCCGCCCGGGTACAAAACCACGTTTATCCTGTTTTTCAGCGGTTTTCCGCCGGGAAAACTTTTAAGCGTGTTACTTCCCATTACGATAACTTTTCCCGTTGTTTTTTCACGAAAAAAAGCCATATCGGACTTTAACGAAAACAAAAGTCCGTTTTTCTTGCCTATTCCCCATTTCTCGTCGATGGCTACTATCGCTTTCATCTCGCACCTTATATCGCTACCGGTAGTTTTTTACCGAGCAAATTGTATTTGTAGTCGACAAGTTCGAAATCTTCCACCTTAAAATCGTAAAAATCCTTTACTTTGTCGTTTATTATCAGTTTCGGCGCTTCGAACTGCTCTTTTGCGATTACTTCTTTTGCAGTTTCGACGTGTCTGTCGTAAACGTGCGCGTCGCTTATTACGTGGACGAGTTCTCCGGGAACGAGTCCGGAAACCTGCGCAAACATCATAATCAGTACCGAATATTGCAGAACGTTCCAGTTGTTCGCAACGAGCATATCGTTGCTTCTTTGGTTAAGTATACCGTTTAGTTTGTTGCCGGAAACGTTAAAAGTCATCGAATATGCGCACGGATAAAGGTTCATTTCGTGCAGATCTTCAAAGTTATAAATATTCGTCATTATTCTGCGACTGCTCGGATTATGTTTCAGATCGTACAAAACCCTGTCCACCTGATCGAATTCGCCTTCTTTGTAGATATGTTTTTGCGCCAACTGATATCCGTAAGCCTTTCCGATAGAGCCGCTTTCGTCCGCCCACGAATCCCATATATGACTGTTAAGATCGTGCACGTTATTGCTCTTTTTTTGCCAAATCCATAAAATTTCGTCTATGGCGGCGTTGAAGTTTATTTTTCTCAGAGTAAGAATAGGAAGTTCTTTCGATAAGTCGTAACGATTTATTATACCGAACTTTTTAATCGTATGCGCCGGAGTTCCGTCTTCCCACTTAGGACGTACGTCGTACTCCGTATCCCATACCCCGTTTTCGAGAATATCGGTGATGTTATTAACGAACAATTTATCTGCGTAACTCAACTTCGCTCACTCCTTAAAATTTTTCTGTATAAACATTACTATATTTACATTTTTCGCCGTAAAAGTCAAGCGATAACCCGATTAAACACGATTACACGGCATAAAATCGCGCCCGACGCTCTTTTATAAGTTTGCAATATATTTTTTATATGATATAATACTGATTGATGTCGTTCGATTGCGCCGACTTCTTGCGATCGCAACGAACGGACGTTATTCTCATTCTCAAGATAACGGTTGCGGCGGCGATACAAAAATCTTTTTAAGTCGTGTAACGCCGCGAAATAACAGTAATAATTATAAATGCGTAAGGGATAAGAACGGAATGCAACAAATTTACAAAAAGTACAAAGACAGATTTATCGAGATCAGCGGAAAAAGCCGAGCGCTTTTTACGAGAAGTATAATTAAGAAATATTCTTACGATTTAGGAACGCTTCTTCCTTTTCTCGATATAGATTCGTTTTACGATTTTCTTTGGAAGAAACGTGATTCGTTCAACCTGATCAACGATAAAATCGCAAAAAAGATCACGAAAAACGCAGATAAATCTTTCGAACTCGACGAAGGCGTTTCTCCGTTGTCGGTTGCAAAACAGGTATCCGATCTCAAGTATCTGCGCAGAGAAGTGGAAGAAATCCAAAAAGAAACCGGAAAATACGACCTTTATGTCGGATTTCCTTACGTTTTCGGGAAAATCGGACAAGATATATCGGTCAAAGCCCCTCTTCTCCTTTTCCCCGTCACAATAGATATCGATAAGGACGTAGTTACGCTTAATCATATCGAAAATCAGCCGATTATTCTTAACCGCAGCCTCGTTCTCGCTTATTGCAACGAAAACAAGTTAAAATCAGACAACGTTATCGCCGAATTCGACCCGTCGAGCGAAAGCACGTTTTCGGGCGTACAGGACGTTATTGCCTATCTCGAAAAGGTCGGGATAAAACTCGTTCATCAAAAACGAAAAACGGTTGTTCCTTTCGATCCCGTTAAAGAAATGACGCAAAACTTTCTCGAAGTCAAGTATATGGCTGTGCTTGGAAGATTTCCGCTGGCAAATCCTATATACAACGACTACGAGATACTCGAAAAAGAAAATTTAAGCACACCGAGCATCGATTTGCTTCTCCAAGGCAAGACGAAAAAAGAAAAAAAGGTTAAATCCATACCCGTAACGTACACGATAAACGATTTGGATTATGCGCAGGAAAACGCAATCGACCAAATTAACCAAAAAAGCAATATCGTTATTTATGGACCACCGGGAACAGGAAAAAGTCAAACCATAGTCAACATCATCAGCGACGCGCTTTGCAAAAACAAACGCGTGCTCGTAGTCAGCCAAAAAAGAGCCGCTTTGGACGTAGTTTTCTCTCGTTTGGGCAAACTTAACGCCAAAGCAATGTTCATTCCCGACGCGGAAAAGGATAAATTTAACTTTTTCGAACGCATACGGCAAATGCACGCTCAGGTTATGCGCGAAGATTATCGCGCGGCTCAGAAAAAGTTTCAGCATAACGAAATTAACATCAATCGCGAAGTAGGAACGCTTGAAAACATCAGCAAAGTTTTGTTTTCCCCTACCGAATTCGGTCTGTCTTTGCAAGAAATGTACGCGCAAAGTTACAATATCGGCAAGGATTCCAAAGATTATAAACTGTACGAAGGTTTGCTGAAAACTTCGGTAGCCGAAGAAAACTATCCCGAACTTTACGAGACGATGCGGTATCTTAAAGACAAAAATATCGCAAAACTTTATATCGACAGACAGAATGCGGTTGCGGCGAATCCGATGATCGTTCACGTAAAAACCGATCTCGACGTGCATAAACTCAAAGAAGTTTATACGTTCATAACCCGTTTATCGGCTTCCGCTCTTCCGCCGTTTGATTTTTCGCAATATCCGCACAGCAGATACCTTGCTACGTTCTATCTTGAAAAAACGGCAAGCAAACGTCCGGATATGACGGAAATCGCCAATATTATAATGCAAGTGGAAAAAAAGGGGCTTTGTTCCTGGCTCAAAGCAAGTTATTTCCCCGCTCTTTGGTGGCTTTTCCCGTTCGTTAAATACCACCACTACAAAGTGCGCGAAAACGTAATTATCGATCTCAATATCGCTTTGAAGGCTTTCAAAATGTTCGAAGAGCCTTTCGCGCTTTTACAGGAAATACTCGACGACGAAGGTTACGCCTTGGTAATGGGCGGAATAATAAACGGCAACACCGTTTTCGTCAAAGCGTTGAAAAACGCGCTCGAAAACTATATCTCCATACGGGATATGAATAAAGCGATCGGCGAATTAAGCGAACAAATGCGTTCTATTCTCGATTTTTCGTACGAAAACTCGGATAAAACGTACGAGGGCATCAACGCCGTCCTTAATAAAATTCTGCCTTTAAGGATATATCACGAAATCGTTAAAAACGACGCGTATATCGACAACGCTCTTTCCAAAACGGTTGGTTTCGACAGTATGCGCGAACGTATTTTACGGTTAAAATCCGATCAGAGAGAACTTACGAAACATCTTGCGCTCGACCGTTTCAGTCAGGATTATCTCGAATATTTCGAAAACAGCGAGAATTCCAAAGATTATTTGTATCAGATACAAAAACAGCGCGCGTTGTGGCCGATAAGAAGAATGATCGAGTTTTTCTCCGATTATCTTTTCAGGCTGTTCCCCTGCTGGCTTTTATCGCCGCAAACGGTAAGCACGATTTTCCCTCTCGAAAAGAATATGTTCGACCTTGTTGTTTTCGATGAAGCGAGCCAAATGTTCGTGGAAAACGCTTTGCCGACGATTTACCGCGGTAACCGTATCGTGGTAGCCGGCGACAACAAACAACTTCGCCCGTCGAGCGGTTTCGTGCGCCGTTATCAGGCAGACGATTCGTTTGATTACAACGTTGATTTGTCCACGCAAGCCGCGCTCGAAGTCGAGTCGCTTCTTGACCTTGCGACGGCGAAATTTACCCCCGTTCATCTCGTATATCATTACAGAAGTATGTATTCCGAACTTATCGACTTCAGCAATATGGCGTTTTACGATAACAAACTTCAGATTGCGCCGAACATAACGCTTTCAGGCGGTTACAAACCGATTGAAAGAATTAAAGTTCGCGGTATTTGGCAAAACAGACACAATCACGAAGAAGCGGTTGCCGTAGTTAAACTCGTACGCACGATTTTGCGAGAACGCAAATACAACGAAAGTATCGGTATCGTTACGTTTAACAACGAACAAAAAGAATACATCGAAGATATGCTCGACGCCGAAGCCGACAAAGTAGCGATATTCCGTAAACAACTTTTCCAAGAAGAAAACCGTACAGAAAACGGCGAAAATCTATCGATATTCGTTAAAAACCTTGAAAACGTGCAAGGTGACGAACGCGATATAATAATATTCAGCATAGGATACGCCAAAAACGATTACGACAGAGTCGTGGCGCAGTTCGGTTCTCTCTCAATGGACGGCGGTGAAAACAGGCTTAACGTAGCCATAACGAGAGCAAAAAAGAAAATTTACGTCGTAACCAGCATAGAGCCGGAAGAACTCGACAACGTGGAAACTACGAAAAACAACGGACCGAAACTTCTTAAAAAGTATTTGCAATACGCTCGTGCGGTAAGCGGCGGAAACAATTCGGAAGTTCGCGCAGTCTTAGGCACGTTTAACGCAGGCAAAAAAATCGCCAAACCTATCGGCGCATACGAAGAACGTATAAAACAAGGTTTGGAAAGTATGGGTTATACAGTATATACGAACCTCGGAAACACGAGTTATAAACTCTCTCTCGGAGTTTACGACAACGAACTCGGTCGATTCGTTCTCGGTATAGAATGTGACTATCAGGCGTACGGCAGCAGTGAAAGCGTACTCGAACGCGACGTTTACAGGATTAAGTTCCTTGAAAGCCGCGGCTGGAAAATCGTCCGTATCTGGTCGAGAGACTGGTGGCAATCGCCGAAACAAGTCCTGCAACACCTGTCCGAAATAATCGAACGCGAAAAAGCGGAAATCATTGCCGAACGCGCCGCAAATCAATAAGTTGCTTGCCCGTCGTCAATCTAAGATCTTTTCGGATAAATTTTTACCGAAACGGCTACGAATAGTGCGAAAACGTAGCCGTTTTCTTATACGTATCACTTTTTAACGCCCGCATCGAGTTTGCTTTCGTCGAAATTATCAAGAACGTTGCCGCTAAAATCCGTAATCAGTTTTTCTCTTTCTTCGAATTGTCTTCTCGCTTCGGCAATAGTATCGAAGACGATACGCCTGAATCCGCCCATTCCCTTAAACAGATAAAAAGCAAGCGACCCCGGAACCGTATTTACTTCGTTAACGTATAATTTCCCCGTCGCAGACAAAAGAAAATCCACCCTGACTACGCCTTTTAATTCCGAAGAAACGTACAGCGACTTTGTGATATTCTTTATTCTATCCGTTATTTTTTCATCGATATTCGCAGGAATTTCGCGCGAAACGTCATTTTTTACGTATTTAGAATCAAAATCGTAATACTTTTTATCCGATACAATTTTTTCGATTTCGCTTACGATTACGACCTTGCCTTTCCTATATGCGGCGCAATTAAGTTCCGTAAAGCCGACCAGCGCTTTTTCTACGATAATCTTATCGTCAAAACTAGCCGCAAGATCGATTGCGTCCGGCAATTTGTCTTCGTTTTCGACGACGCCTATGCCTATACTGCTGCCCTGTCGTGCCGGTTTAACGATAAGCGGAAAACCGAGTTCTTTCGCAACGTCGTAATCGTCCTTGCTCACTACTCTGTAAGGAACGACGGATATTTTTTTCTTTTCCAAAAAGTACTTTGTAAATACTTTATCCATAAACAGTGCGCTTTGGTACACTCCGGGGGAAGTTTGCGGTATACGCGCATTTCCCAACAAGCCCGCTAACGCTCCGTTCTCTCCGCAACCGCCGTGACAACAGTTTACCGCGCAAAATATCGGTATTTTTTTCTTTTTTCTACTCAACATGGACATACCGCCGCTTGCAAACGCAACTTCCGAAAAATTTTTTTGCGAAAAATTACGGATTTTGTCAATTTTTAACGATTTTTTACACAAGTAGAATGTACCGTTTTTTACATATATCGGCAAAATTCGACATATCTCTTTTATCGAGTTATACACAGATAATGCGGTTATCACCGACACGTCGTGTTCACAACTATCCCCACCAAAAAGCAATACAATATTTTTCATATTTTCTCCTAATATATATCGGGAACGTCATTTTGTAAAAGGACTGTATCCCCCACTTTTACCGTTTCACCTATGCACTTTTTAACGTTTCTCATATTTTTTGCCATAATAATGCGCCCTTGAAAATTCCTACTTTTTAATCCTTTTTCGATAAATTTAGAATTTACGCCGCATAATATCACCACGTCCGCAACTTCCGACAATTCTCTGCCTACGGTTTCATTGATTTCAGCCTCTCTTTGTCCTAATTCCACTATGCCTTGCGACACGACTATATGCCTTCCCGGAAACGAGGCGAGCACTTCGAGCGAACTCTTTACGCCTACGATATTCCCGTTGTATCCGTCGTCGAGAATATATACGCCGTTTGCAAACGTATATTCTAATCTATGCGGTGTTTGCGGCAGATTGTCTATTTTTTCGACAAGTTTTTCAACTTTACATCCTAATTCCAACGCAAGCGCAACGCACATTACAACGTTTTGTATATTATGCCGACCGAGTAAAGACGTCCGACACGGATAAGCCTTGCCGTCGACAACCAAATTGAATTTCGAACCCGACGCTCCGAGACTTATATCGACAGCATACACGTCGCCTTTTTTGAAACTCGTAGCGACGATCTTCTTTCCCTTATAATCTTTCCACATTCTCAGCACATTTTTGTCGTTTCCGTTAAATACGCACGTTCCGCCGTTATCCGACACACTCTGCGCCAGCACGAATTTCTCCATACAAATATCTTCAATCGAACCGAAAGTTTCGGTATGTTGTTCGCATACGCCCGTTATTATTCCGTAATTAGGCGGAAAAAGCGTACAAAGTTCGTTTATATCTCCGGTTTTTCTCGCGCCGAACTCCGCTATGAAAACCTCAGTGTCGGACGGAAGTTTTTCCACAGATAAAGCGACCCCCATAGGCGTGTTGAAATTTTTATCCGTACAATACACATTAAAATCATCGTAAAGCAAATTTTTTAAAATATTTTTACAACTTGTTTTTCCATAACTTCCCGTTATTCCGACAACCAACGGAGAAATACTCTTAAGTCGCTCTTTTTGCTCGTTAATAAATCGTGCATTTTTTCTATCATAATAAAGATTTGATAAAGTGAGCACTATTCCGATTATTAACGGTTCACCTAATAAAACAGGACATATTGCAAGTACAATTATGTTCGGTTTTTTAACAAATATCGCAATTATTGACAGTGCGAAAATGAGCGAAAATAGCGAAAAAATGAAATTTTTTCTTCCGCGGGAAGTGAATTTGAATTTGATTCTATAGGAAAAAAATTTTACGGAAAGCGAAATTACGTATAAAATCGATAGAATAGTTGCCGCATAGATTATTTTTTCTTCAACGAGAATTGCCGGAACAGACAGAACGTATATTACCGATACACACAAAGAAGTAGCGATATAAAAACGAAAAAATCTTTTTGATTTAGGTAATACGTATCCGTTGTTTTGGCTCAGCGTCAGGTATCTTAACAGTGCGATTACGCCCGTAATCGTAAGAAAAACCGATATTATCCACCACATTTTCACCCTCCGACAAAAAACTTTCTACAATATGGCAAAAGGTTGCGTGCTTTTCGACGTAAGCAAAATGTCCGCAACCGCAAAATATAAACAATTTGCTTTGCCTTATTTTTTTGCGAATCTTTCTTGCCATATATATGGGCGTGTCTTTATCTTTGTTACCCCAAATAAGCAGAGTGGGAAGTGTAATTTTCGATAGATATACCGACAAATCTTCACGCACGACGTTCTTAAAGGTTTCACGCATTGTTCCGCATAAATTTTTGTAATCGTCGCTACCCGCCGAATGCGGAACTTTTAATTTCGTTAAAATTTTATGTTTAAGAATTTTATAATAATATTTCGGTGTTCTGCGCGGCAAAATCCCCGCACTATTGACAAGAATAAGTTTATCAAGCAAATATCCGTATTTAGCGGCAAGTTTTATTCCGACCCTACCGCCGAAAGAATGACAGACAAGCGACACGTTTTCCATTTTATAATGCCGTATAATTTTTACTATGGATAAAACGTAATCGTCTACCGTAAGCGGAGCGGACGGATGCGGAGTATCTCCGAAACCGTAAAAATCAACCAACGTAATTCGATAACCGTTTTGTAAATATTTTGCCAACCCTAAAAAACTGTCGCAACTACCGCCCCAGCCGTGCAAACAAATTACGTCTTTGCCTTGTCCGTATTGAATATGATGAATTAAAATCTAAATCCCCCTCACACATACAGCCAATAAATTCCGGCATCTTCTTTGTCGGGATAAAATTTTTTTCTTACCCCGGCAAGTTCAAAACCGAATCTTTCGTACAGTGTGCGAGCAGGAGCGTTTCCCATACGCACTTCCAAAGTAAAAGCGTTTATTCCTTTACTTTTTCCGTCACGGATTAAATCCGATAAAATTTTTGAAGCGATACCTCTTCTTCTATATTCGGGAAGTACCGCTATATTTAATATATGACCTTCGTCAAGAATTTGTGAATAAGATCCGAATCCGACAACGTTTTCTTCGCAATAGAAAACGGCGTAGTATTTGCTCTCGTCTCCGATTTCTTCTCGGAAAAGATTTTCGCTCCATTTTTCGCTGTCAAAACACATGTCGTCGATTTCGGCAACTTTCGATACGTTGTTTACGCTTAACGGAAGAATTTTTTCCATTTTTATTACTCGTTTCGTTCCGCAGACGACTTTTTAAGGTAAAAAGGACGCGCTTGTTCCACGAATTGTTCGTCGGAAATTTTTGTAAGGACCTTGTTAAGAAACTTTTCAGCGTCGGTTTCTTCGATAAATACCTTTTTCATATCGATTTTGTCGAGTTCTTCTCCGCTCAAATCAAAATACTCGGTTTTCTCGCCGAACCGTCCGACGTAATAATTTCCGTGACCGCAAGAAAGAAGAACGAGTTTATCCGTTCCGTCGTCCTCGATTTCGAGCGAAGTTACTTCCGCCACACTGCGACCGAGCGCAAGGGCAAAAGCGTTAATCGTTGCGACGCCTATTCTTATCCCGGTAAACGAACCGGGTCCGATACATACTCCGAAGTAATCGATTTCATTTACGTCGACTCCGTTTTCTCTTAAAATCGTATCGATTTCTTCAAGCAAAACGGCGTTATGCTTTTTACAACCTTTTTCGCCGATAAAATAATATTTATTGCCGTCGACAAATAAAGCAAGAACTATTCTGTCAGTAGTCGTATCAACGCAAAGAACTTTCATCAAACCCCTCCGTTTCTATTTCTCTTATATCACCTTCGCCGTAAGTAAAGTTAATTTTCATTACTTTACCGGGGAAAGAACTGAATTTATTCCATTCGATTACGCATACGCCGCCGTCGTCGAAGTAGTCTTCAAAACCGAGTTCTTCAACGTCCTCTTCGTTATCCGCTCTGTATAAATCAAAATGGTAAAGCGTAAGCCGTCCGCCCCTATAAGTCTTCATAAGGGTAAAAGTAGGACTTGTAATCGTAGCCGTAATGCCAAGACCTTCGGCAAAACCTTTCGTAAAAGTGGTTTTTCCCGCTCCAAGATCGCCGCTTAAAAGTATTACTTCGTTACCAAAACAAAGCGACGCAACTTTTTTAGCAAACTCTTTAGTTTGTTCGGGTGAATTCGATATAAATTTCATAGGTCTATTATAGTCCTTCTTTATCGTTTTTGCAATCCCTTTCGTATTCGACTAAGTCTTTATTCGTTTCTGTTTTCGCTTTTTCGTTACTTTCTTCCGTTCCGTTATTTTTTTCATCATCGTTCGATTCGACGGATTCGGTTTTTTCAACGTTTTCGTCGGAACGTTTCACGGATCGAGTATCTCTTTTTTCCCAGTGTAACAACAACGAAAGACGCTTGTAAATAAAGAAAGTTATGACGCTTACAAGCCCAAGCCTTAAAAGATTGAACGGTAAAACGCCTACGAATATATAAAAATTATAGAAATTGTTTTCGTTAATTTTAGGATACAACCCTGCGAGCATTCCCACTATCGTATCGAAATCGATATGAAACGCGTTTACGTACAAAGGAATAGCGATAAACCTGTTGAATACAAGCGATAAAGCGGTTGCCGTAAGCGTACCGGTCACAAGTCCGATTACAGCGTTCTTTTTCGTCTTGTTTTTTCCGTAAATAATGCTCGCCGGCAACACGAAAAACAAGCCTAAAATTATGTCCATAAGTTCTCCGACGTACATCGTCGAAGAAAAAGGGAACTTTATAAGGCATTTTATTATGATAACCAACGCTCCAGCCACGGGCCCCATAGAAAATCCTGCAAGGAGTGCCGGCAATTCGGAAAACTGCATTTCCAAAAATTGCGGAAACATAAAAGGTAAATTAAACTTACCATACATATACAATACGAATGCAAGCGCGCTCAGCATTGCGATTTTTGCTACGTATGCGGTACTTAATCTTAACTTTTTCTTCATTTTTGACTTCTCCCGTTTCTTTTTATCACAGGACTACAAAATAAACGAAAGCCCTGCAAAAAACAGGGCTTATGAGTTGTTATCGTAACTTTCTTCCATCCGGACTATAACCGTCGGTGCAGGAACTTCCCCTGCTCAACCGTCGCATAAGACGTCGGCTCGTGGACTGTACCACCGGTGGGGACTTTCACCCCGCCCTGAAATCTTTAAGTTAATTTTACTCCTTTTCGTACCGTTCGTCAACAGGAATTTTATTCTTGTTCGAAACCGATAAGGTCGTATATCGTCAACTTCGCGTTACCGAGCACTTCGACTGCGGAATAATATATTCCTTTCATAAAGAGTTGATCGCGCGGATTTTCGACGTCGGTGGTTTGTCTTGTAAAACTTTCATCGATATGTTTGGAAGACAAGCCTGTCAAATCGTTACCTACCGGGATAAACAATCCGCTTGCAACTTCGTTTCCGTCGACGTAGACGTTAACCGCATAGGTATAAATCTTCCTTAGATCGTAGTATTCGGTCTTTGTAAAGTCGATTTCCGCCGTTAATTGATGCTCTTTTCCGTCGTTAAGTTTAACGTCGTCAAGACTGATCGTCTGCTCTTCGTACATCCAACCATATTTAAAGAAAGAGAAGTACAAGTTGTTTTCGATAACGTCGTATTCGAGCATAAGTCCTCTCTGTTTTCTCAGCGGCAAATTGTCGATTTCGCTTCCGAACCTTACCCAGTAAGGCGTATTCATACCGAAGTATAGCCTTATAACGTTCGATCTGTTATCGGGGCCGGGTTCGCCTTCGGTATCCAGTCTGAATCTGAAGTTGATCGCATTGCCTTTATAAGACAACGGCACGTCGTATTTATCCGTCGGCATATAAACTCTGCTATAACCGTCGCCGCCGGAATACTTAGTAAAGGTAGCGTCTCCTTTCACGAATTTGCCTACGGGCATATTTGCAGAAGAAGTAACTTCTTTATTAGAATACTCAACGTAATCGGGGTTTGTACGGACGGGCGTACCTCTATAGAAGTCTATCATTCTGATAGAAGAATTCGTCAGTCTGACGCCCGAATAATGCGCCGTATCCGGATTAAGAAGGTCTTTCTCGATCTTTTGTTGGTCAATAGAACCAAACGACCTGTCAACGTAATCTTCGAAAACGAGTTTGGTGCCGTTATCCGAATGTTGATACAATCTGAACGCAACCACGGTGTCGTTAATTTCTTTTACGCCGTTGGTTTCTCCGATTACTCCGGTCGTGTTTTGCTTTTTGCTCGCTTTCGTAAGCGATATCTTAAGCAAGTTAATTATCGAAGAATCCGAAGCGAATTCAACGGTTTTTTCCGTTCCTAAATAGCGATTATAGAACAAACTTCTATCGACCGACGTATCTCCGATCCACTCTTGCGTAGCGCCTATAAGTCTGACTTTGGTAACCCATACGCCGCCTTTGTAAGAATGTTCTATTCTCAGCGCAACGCCCGAACAATCGTTTGCTATCTCTTCGTTTCTGTTCATCAAATCCGCAAAATCCGTATCCGACAGTTTGAAGTAAAGCATAATCACGCTCGTTTGTTGGTTCGTTTCGTCAAACGTAACGGAATCGAAGACGTACGTAAGTTCGTTCGTTCCGGACATTCTGTCGCGAATATCGTTCGAGAACGCGTCTTCGTTTGTAAGCGTTACGGGCGACGCGCTGTCTGCGCCCGTTCCGTTAAGCGTAAGTCTTGCAACGGAATTTTCCGTGACCAGAACTCTGACCGTCCTTTCGCTTAAAACGTATTCGAGATTATCTCCGTAGTTATATACGCTCTTGAAGTTGAAGAAGTACATTCCGAGCATATTGTCGTCTTCGAGAGAAGTCGGATTACCTTTGGCGTCGGTAACGGTATAAGACATACTTATTACGCTCTTTGCGCTATTGTACGGCGCATTATACGCATTCATTGCCTCTTCGCCGCCGCTGATGGTGATATTGCCGATTCCGTCAATAAGTTCTTTAAGCGTCTTAGCGGTGTCTTCGTTGGTTATGTAAGGAACGTCTTCTTCGCTTTCCGCATCGGGCCAGAAAATAACGTTTGCTATGTAGTTTTCGTTGGTCGCGGTCCGGATAAGTCTGTTTTGAACCGTATACTTTTCGATCATAACTTTAAGACTGTTATAGTCGATACCCGTTTTACCTTCGAGTCCGAAGAATTGAGCGGATTGAAGCGCAATAACCTCCTTATTTTCCACGTCTGCTTCCTGATATTCTTTATCGTATACCATTCTCGTTTCGTAGTATTCGTAAACGTAAGGTTCGCCGTTGTAGGTAAAGATATACGTCTTGTTGTCTACTGCTACTCTGACGGTATAAACTCTGTCCGCGGTAATTCTCGTTCTCTTATCGTAAAGCGTATATTTATAATCTTCTTCTTCGAAGCGTTGACTACCCGTGGTAATCGCACAGTCCACGTTGCTGAACGCGCCGACCTTATCGATATATACGCTTACCGAGTGGCTCGCTCCGTCAAACATATCCACAAGATCTTCGTTTATGACGTTTTCGCTTGTGAAACGAACGTACTTGCCGCTTGCGTCCGCTTTGGCTGCGTAATACGTACGACCTTCGGCAAAATTCTTATCCGTGGTAAGTACGTAACTTTCGCCGACTTTTTCGTAGTAGGTATACGGATCTACCTTTTCGCCGTATTCTTTATCGCCTTCTTGCTTAGGCACTTCTCCGCCTTCGACGTAGAACGAGACTTCCGTAAACGAATATTTTTCCGCTGCGCTCGAATCGTTTGCAACGACGAAGTAGTGCGCATATTCGCTGCGAACGTAACTCTTGCCGCCTTCGAAACCTAGTACGAGTTTGCCGAGAGCATTCTCGTAAAGTATGATTTCGAAGTTTCTCATCGAAGAACCCGCCGCAACGGGCAACAGTCTTGTTCTGAGATTGATTATATCGAATTTTCCCGCATAATCGTTAAGACCGTTTTTAAGGTAATACGTCGCCGCCTGCTGCGAAAGATATTCGTCCATTTCTTCGGTTTCCGTCAAACCGTCTCTGCCGAGGGTCGCGCCCGTAGACTTGTCGAGTTCGGTTTCGCGATAACCTATTTTATTGCTGCCGGTCTTTTTGATCGTAACGGCAAAGAAGTTGGATTCGATTTCCGTAACGGATTCTCCGCCGTAGAACGACTCTTCGAGAATAATCTGTACTACGATCACGTCGCCGTTCGACGGTTGTCCTTTTGCGTCAAGGTTTAACGAAGAACGATCTTTGTCGTAAATTATTTTCAGCGTTCTGTTGTATACCGTTCCGGTATAGGCGGAAGTGTCGTATTTGTTGGTCTTTAAGTCGATATATTGAAGTTTTTGGCTTTCGGAAACTCCTGCAAAGTTGAAACTTACGAGCATACTGAGATCTTTGACGGTAAGTTCTCCTTCCGATACGTTCACGACAACGCCTTCGCCCGACGCTTCGGTATCGGGAATTAAGTTGGTGTACGTTCCTTGCGACTCGTAGTGTCCGATACCTGCTATTTCGGGATAAACCATTATCTCTTTACGGTTAAACACGAGTTCGAAGTTTTCGCTTTCCAAATCCTTAAGCGCGATATATTTAATCTCTCCGCCGCTCGTAATTATTCTGTCGCTCGTCGCGTCTTCGTAAATTTCGTACGAGCAAATTGCCTTCATCAAATCGTCGATCGTAGCGTACTCTTTATATTTATACTTGTAAGCGTAGGTATCGCCCTTAGCGACGAGTTCTACTCCGAGCAAAGCGATTATCTGTTCGGTAAGGCTGTTATACGAAACGTTGCCCGAACTACCGTATATGCTGAATTCCTCGATAGTTACGTTATAACCGAGTCTGCCCGATTTTTTGTATTCGAAAGAGGTTCTTTCCGACCATTTTGCCGTAAAGTAATCGTTATATCTTCCGTCTGCGGTAATATAAGTGCTGGCTTCTATACCCATCGACAAAGCGACTTTCTTCTTTTCGATCGTATAGGTCAACGCGCCCCATTCGATCTCGAAGTTGTCAAACTCTTCCATCGAGGCAACGTACTTATTACCGTCGGAATTATACAGTTTCACCGAATAACCGCCGCTTCTTGCTTTGGACGAGGCAATAAGCAACCTGATCTCTTCGATAAGCAACGCTTCCCTTACCTTTTCGCGAAGATCGTTTTGTTCTTCCGCTATAGTCTTTCCGGTACTGTCGTCGTCTACGTAGATTACGCCCTCTTCCTTTATCGTTTCTCCGGTAACGTGATCGATATAGCCGTATTCTCCGCCGGAAACCGTCGTAAGTCCGTCGTAATCGATTGTTCCGTCGTTGTCGCCGATACGATCGCCGTACGCTATTGCCGAAACGAAACGATAATCGACTTTGATTTTCGCTTTGTTTATCGTGAGCGGCAAGTAAACGTAATCGTTAGTCTTAACCGAAACGCCGTCCCACGCGCTGAAGTTGAGATCGGGATTGCTTGCAACCGTTTCCACTATGTAGTTTCCGTCGTTGCTTCTGAACTGCGCAAGCGGAATAGACACGTAATAACTCAATCCGTCGGTTGAATTCCACGTCCCGGTTCTCTTGTTTATTCTCGTGTTATCTTTAATATAGTCGGCGGTTTTTTGCGAGTTTTCGTCAAGAGTTTTCATTATCTCGTTGACTTCGTCGCGCATTTGCTCTTTCGTCATATCGTTTACGCCGTTTATAAACCCGTCGTAAACGTAATAGTCCGTATCCTTATTAAAGTAGTCTCTTTCCACACCCGTTATCGTTATTCCTCGTCTGAGAATACGGAACGGTTTGGAAGAAACGTTAAACGAATATTTTTCTTGCGAAGATTCGAGATCGGTTCCGTTTGCTTTGTATCTGTCGATTACTTCGTTGTTGCCGTCGTACTGGTTTGCCGGGAAACGAGTCTTGTCGATTGCGCCTATCTTAAGATAAGCGATTCCGTCGATAATAACCGCTTTCTCTTTGTCTACCACCTCGCCGCCGACGATCGCCGATTCGATAACGTTTGAAATAAGATTTACCGATACGATTTGTCCGTTAACGCCGCCTTCGAGCATAAGTCTGCCGTTGGATTTGTTTATAATACCGTTTACGATATTCTTTATGGATATAAGGTTCTCGTCGTATCCGTCTTTGCCGTTCTCGAACGAGTATTCGCCCGACAATTCGAACTTAAAGTACAGTCCTTCGTCCAAGCCGAACTGCGAACCGTAAATCATTTCGGATTTCCCGCTCTCGATATTCACGATGGAAATAGCGATGTCGATTTCTCTCGCCCTGATCTTAAACGAAATTCCGTCCTGCGCATTTACAAAGTTGAAGTTAGTATAAACGTTTCTGAAAGCGGATATACCGGCGCTGAGCGCAACGTCGCTGCCGTCGTGTATCTCGCCGTCCGCCACGAAGAAACCGCCGACTACGTCGATCAACTTTCCTTCATAGTACGTCTTCAAATTCTCGTTTGCGGAAATGTTGGTGAAATATCCGCCGCTATAGGTATAGAACGAGTACCTGAACATTCTGTTTTCGTCGCCCAAAGCGTTTATGTCGGCTTTTATGTCATAATAGAACTTATCGCCGCTTACGCCGTTAACGACGTCCGCTTTGTAAGTAAAACCGTTGTACGTAATATAGTAGGTATAGCCTTTAGACGTTGCGGCAGGCGCGTTTTGCGCGTCTCTGTCTCTTATCAACGTTCCGTACTCGTCGTCGACGGAATTTATCGCGATATAAACGTCGCGCTTGGTAAGACTGTAAATACCGTCGCAACCGTGGAAATCTATTTTCTTATTTTCTCTTACGGTAAAACGATAGTTCCAACTAAACCAGTCGGTCGCTTCGGCATCGTAATCGGCAAACGCAAGATATTTTCCGCTCGCTTCGTCGAAGAACACGCCTAAGAAGTCGTACCAGTAATAACCTGCGTCGTATCCGCATTCCGCTCCGCCGCGAATAACTTTAGTCGGATCGGCGGACGCCGCCGCTTCCGTTGCGTCCGTTAAACTCGTGCCGTAATACTTAACGACGAGTCTGTAGAACATTTTGTCAAGACTGTCGATAATATCGTTTTCCGGAGTAAGCGTACTTCCTGCGGCGGTATAAGTCGAATTCGACGAGTTGGTCAAACCATAGCCGTCGTATTGTCTTGTAAGGAACGGTCTTGACGCGTTTTTAAGATCGACTATTACGCTGTTCGGCTCGATGGTAAAGATACCTACGTTCTCTTGTCCGTTGTATCGAACGTCTTCTTCCCCGAAAATAATTTCGTAGTTTTCGTTCTGATTTTCGTCGATATATCTGACCCTTACGGTAAGAATTCCGACGTCGGTTTTGTTATCTTCCGCCCGTACGGTTTCCGTATCGTTGATATATTTGTATCCGCTCGATATAGAGCCTACGTACATAGACTCTTCCGGACGATTGAACGTAAATATCAGTCTGTTAAGTTGTATCTTATCCGCAGTATAATCTCCGATTATTCTGAGATTGTTTAATCCGGTAGTAACGCTCGCGGGATTTCCGTCGTATTTTTTAGAGTTTATTTGTATAAAGTTGTACAAATTAACTTTCGCCGGTTTAATTACGAGTTCGTATTTATTGCTCGTCATCTCGACGAATTCAGGGTTTTCTTCCGTTCCGCCGTTTCTGTAAACGAATACGACCGAGTAATTTATATAATCGGAATTAAGTATGCGGTACCTTACCGGATAGCCTTCCACTTCACCGGTATCCGCATTGCGTTTTACTATTCTCGGGAAACTTCCGTCTTCGTTGGCGGTGGTGATAACTAAGTCGGAAGGCGTAAAGTTAAGGTCGCTTTCTACGTAAACCGAGTCGGAAACGTTCTTTTTATAACGCTTAACGATATAGCAGTCGGTCGTTTTATAGTTTGCGTAACTCGCCGCAACGGTAGATGCGGCGTTTTTCCACGTCGTGTCGATTTCGTTCTTTGCGTTTCCGGTAACGTTGTATTTTCTGACGATTTTGAACTCGTCGCCGTCTTGGTTATCGTGGTGATTGATATAAACCGGTATATTGATAGGTACTATTTCGATCGTACCCGCTCCGGAAACCGCTTGTCCCGACGAGTCCAAAGCGAATTCGTAGTTCGAATTTCCTAAATCCGTCATCTTAAGAACGTACGTTCCGGCATACAGCAAATCGAACGAACCCGACGAATATCTGTCGCCGTATCCGAGAATTTCGTATTCTTTCATTCCGACGGAACTAAACGTCTGTTTCTCTTTTTCGATATAAGTTACTTCAACGTCAAAGATAGGATTAAGCACGTCGCCGTCGCAAATATTTCCTTCGGTAATTTCGATTTTGGGCGAATAACTCTTTTCGTCGTAAGGTTTTTCTTCGTCCGCAACCTTTGCTCCGAGTTTAACTTTAAGCACGGTATAATCGAATTTTTGCTTGAAAATAAGTTTGTTGTCGGCGTCGCCGCGATAAGTTTCGTCAAACAGGTATTTTACGATTTGCAAGCAATCGGTTGCGCCTAAAACCATAGTATCGCCGAGATAAATATAGTTTTTCGCGTCGGTATCGAAGTACGAATAACTAAACGTTCCGTCGTAATTCCCGGCAGAAAGCATCGTGTCGGTAAGATAAAGCGGATTCTTATTCTTAACGGCAAAGGAAAGACCGAGCCTGGACAAACGCTCGAAGTTATGCGCGTCCAGCGTAACGAACGCGTTCAACGCAAAATCTTTTATAGGTTTAGCCGAATACGATTCTTCGAAAGAAAATTCGGGGTTATCTACGTCCACGTCGGCGTTAGACCCTATACCGATTTGCATAAACTCGGGCAGTACGACGACGTAAGCGTTGCTTGCGTAAACGTCGGTATTTGCGGTAAATTCGCCGTATTTTGCCGACCAAACGTCGTAAAAATGCTTTACGTACGGCACACTGTAGTTTTCTTCGTCGGTATAAGTACTCGTAAGAATAACGTCGAAGTTGCCGTAGCCCGATCCATCCGCCGAAATTTCGTGAATACCCGTATCGAACGAACCGCCGTTACGAACGAAACGAAACTGCGCGTTAAGCACGTTTACGCTCAGTTTATACGCAATCTCGTTTCCGTCTTCGTCGGTATAAACTATTCCCAAAACATTGTTTTTGAAAATTTCGTCGAGTTTTGCGTCAAACTCGTTTTTGTCGATTCCTTCGACTTCTACGCCGTCACCGTAAAAATACTCGGACAAAAGTCTGCCGTTAGCCGAATTCGCATTGTCTTTTATTGCGCTCGAACCGGTGACGATCAGAGATTTTGCGTTAAGCGAAACTTTAACTTTCGTTATTTCGTAAACAAACGAATACGCGTTTGCTTCGTCGATTTTCGTTTCGTAGTTGTCCAAATCGTCGTTCAGGTTTATTCTGCAATAGTATCTTCCGACGTCGGCAGAACAAGGAATGGCGACGTAAGGTCCGACGTAGTCTTTGCCTTCGTAAGAAAAACCGCTTATCGAAGTTCCTATCGCGGTTTTGCAATCGGAATCCGCAAAAAACCCGACGTTTTTATACAAAACGCTCCATTCGTCGTAATTTCCTATTATTTCGGTGGTTACCGTTCCGGTGGAATTATTGTAGTAGAATACTTTTGCGTCGTTGAAATAATCGGCGAACAATTTTTCGAAAGTATCTTTATACTTTAAGGGCGTAGCCGACGACGGATAAAATTCAAACGCTGTTGCGCGCGTTTCCGCCCCGTTAAGCGTATACTTAAGTTCTACCGTGCCGTAACTTCTTCTGACGTCCGCGCCTTCGATAACGAGCACGGATTTCTTTATCGTAAGATTGTTATACGCATAAATAACTTCGTAGTTGGCAAGCGCTTCGGTCGCACCCGAATAAATTTTGTGCGTGTCCGCAACGTTTTCCGTATCCGCAGTATCTCTTGCAAGGTGATATTCTTCGGTAATCGTATCGACAACGGTTTTCGTTTCGTCCAAAACGAAGTTTATTCCGCTCTTGCTGCCGATCGAGGGCAAACCTAAAGCGAATATATCTTCCGCAAAAGGCTCGGTTATTTCCGCGTCGCCCAAAGCGGATTTTACCGCTTCGTAATCGTATATTCTGAATTTGTAATCAGGGTCGGCTTCGCCGTAAATTTTGGAAACGCTTTCCGCCGCAATAACGACTTTACGTTTAACCACGGTAAAGTCCGCCTCTGCCTGCGCGACGATCGGCGATAATTCGTAGTTGCCTTCTTTAAGCGTAATTATCGGTTTGATTACGTATTCTCCGACGTCTATCCCGATAAACAGTTTCGTTAATTTGTCGTTCGTAACGAACGTGATCGGCGTAGTGGAATTCTTTTCGTAAACTCTGAGCACGACGCTTTCCGTTACGGTTTCTACGGTGTCGCCGAAACAGAACGCTTCTCCGTCGGCTATACCGTTGCTGACTGCGGTTAGTTTCCACTGCGTTTTTCCGAGATAATCGGCAAAAGCGGTGTCGTTGTTCCCGTCGATAACGTCGCCGAAGGTAAATTCGTAGTCTTTAATAACGATCGCTATCGCCTTTTTGGTTATTTCAAGCGTAACGGAATCGTCGTAAAACGCGTTGTTGTTATCGTCGCCGCCGCTTTCAAAGTAACTGTAAATTACGGTGTACGTTCCTACTTCTTTCGGCCAAACGGAAGAAACCACGCCGAGGTTGTTTCTGTAACGGACGATATATTCCCCGACTTTATCCGAGTCGGTTGAATTTTTCGTCATTTCCGTCGCGTCGCTGCCGTCAAACCACTCGTAATACTTAATCGTCGGAAGAGGCATTATCGATTCTTCCGCGCCGTATTCGCAGATAAACTTTCTGTCGTAACCGAAGGAATCCGCGTATTCTATCGACAGATACTTTCTGTCTTTTACTATAACGTTAAAGGAGGCGGATTTAGTAACGCCGTAATACGTGTACGACAGGATGATTTCCTGCGTTTCCTGCGCTCCGCCGGTAAGTTCTTTTTTTGTGTTGAACGCACCTTCGTTTTTCGCAACGTTTACGTTCGACATATTCATTTCTTCGTTTTCGCCGTTATCGTAGGTAATCAGAACCTTTCCGCCGGTATAGTCGAGTTTCTTCAACTCGGACGGATCGGCAAATGGGGTTTCTACGTATACCGTAGTGGACGGCAAATTCAATACAGTGAGTTTTTCAAGTGTTTTTCTCTTAACCAAAAGGTTAAGAGGTGCGCTGAGTCCGCCGTAACAAACGTTTATGGTCGTACGATATTCGCCGTTTTCGTCGAACTCGAACTTGTCGTTTTTCGAATACCCTTCTACGGTCGTTTGTCTGAGATGTATCGTTTTTCCGTCTATCGCATTGCCGTCCGCGTCGACGTATTCGGCGTATATTTCAACGTCTTCGGCGTCGAGTTCGGTTTTTTCTATAACCGAAAGTATTCCGTCGGAAGTAATTATGCTCGCTTCGAGAGAAGTTATCACGTCCGGACGAATTTTAAGACTGAACGAACAAGTCTTCAAAGCGAAAGTTACTTCTACAGACTGATAAATGCTGCCTTCGGAATACGTCGAAATCTGCAAAGATTTAAGTTTGTCTTCGCTTAAAGCGTAAAATTCTTCGGTTCCGTCTTTAGCGACGACGCATAAATAAGCGTAGTCTTTAAGGTTTGCGGTTTTGCTTCCGTCGTCTTTAAGCGCAAAACCGTCCCCGACGACGTCTTTTTTCTCGTTAACGTAAACCGTTTGATCCTTATACGGCACGAACGTTCCTTCGGAATTTTTCTCTCCGAGATAAAATCCGATTTCCTTAATCAGTTGCTTGAATACGTAAACCGATACGCTTGCGGACTCGATTCTTTTGGAGTTCGCTGCGTCCGTCAATCTGACGCAAATTTCGGTGTAATTGAATATTTCCTTATCGGTATCGAACTCGGATTTGAACGTTTCGAGATCGTAAGGAACAAATCCGTCCGGACCGTTTTTGCCGAGTTCTATCGTATAGCGCAATCCGTTTGCAACGGTAAATCCGTATTCTCCGCCGATTTTATCGATCGTCAAATCTCCGCCCGTAGCAGAACCGGCTACGCCTACGGAAGTTTTGTTGTTAAATCCGATAAGCAATTTTAAGGACGAATAATCCCATTCCGTCGCCGTCAAATCGTATTCCGTCGTAAAGCCCGTTATTTCGATCGAACCGACCGTTCTCGCCGCAACCGAAATAGTCGCGGTAAGAGTGTGACCCTGATAAGAAAATTCGATTTCTTTATAGTTTGCGATAAAGTATTCCGTATTCTCGTCGTAAGAACCGGGCGCAACCCGATAATCGTCGCCGTTTTTCACGAAGAAAAGATGGCTTACGTCGTTCCATTCGTCTTTATAAAGATCTGCAGCGTTCAGGAAATATTGAGTTTCCGTCGAATATTCGCCGTTCGCTTTTTCGTATCCGCTCGCGGTTTTTACGTAGTATTTACCTACGTTTTCATTCCAAAGACCGAGATTATAATCGATCGCCGCGCTGCCGGATGCGTTTACGAAAGCGGAAACGTAACCCGTGCCTACTTCGTATTTCGGAGCGATATATGCGCCGAAAATATCTTTGGTGAGCGTGATTTTTTCTTTCGTTCCGTCTTCTTTAACGGCGAGCAAATACGCTCCGTTCAAATCGGGGCAGGTTCCTTCGGCAACGAAACCGAAGAACGGTTTGTTTACGTATACTGCGACTATTTCGTTCGTTACGGAACATTTATAGGTGAGATAAACGTCGCTGTCTTCGCCGTAAACCAGTCTGACTTCGTATTCGCCGATTTTGTCAAATCCCGTTTCTTTACTTTCCGCAGAAGTTCCTTTGTTGAGAACGAAACCGAATTTCCATTCTTCTCCGTCCAGTCCGCCGTCGTTTTTACCCGAAACGTAACCGCTGCTGCCGTCGGCATAAGTAATTTTAACTTGCCAATCGCTCTTATCGAAACTTTCTCCGTAAACGTATTTAGAACGCGGGTCTTCGCCGCTAAGTTCGATTTTTGTCGCTTTCTTAACTAAAAGTATTTCAAAACTGCCCACGCCTTGCGTTCCGAAACTCGGATCGGTGTAATACACGTAGACTTTCTTTATCGCTCTTCCGAGAGAGCCTGCGCTTTTCATAAGTTCGACGACGTCCAACGCATTGCCGTTTTCGTCGACGAGCATACTGATTTCCACCGCCTTGACTTCGCCGGCGTCACCGTTGTTGTAATTCGCGAAGAACGTAACGGACGCAACCGACAAAGTGTCGTTTTCGCTGTAAACGTACCTTCCGCCGTTGTTTATCGTAAGCGAAACGATTTCTTTGGCAAGAATTTCGACGTTAACGCTCGTCCTCAGAACCGTACCGTCGTCCGCTTTCACTTTGAACGGCAACGTTATCGTGGAAACGGTATAAAAATCGAAATCCGCAAGCGTTCTGCCGTCCAACATATCTTCGGTAACCGCAAATTCGCTCTTTCCGTTTTTTACTTCCTTTCTGCCGTTGTTGAGCAAGATGAAGTACTTCCACTGAGAAAAGTCTATTCCCTTACCCTGATAAATCTTTTCTTCTTCGGGTCTGACTATCTGAAGAGATTCGGGAGAAGGCGCGACGACTTTAAGGTTGCAACTAATCGTCGCTCCGCCCACGGTAATCCGTAAAGCGTACGTACCCACCGAGTTTATATCGCAAGCGGACGAGTCGATCGAAACGCGCTCGTCGGAGAAAGCGACGTCTTCAACCGTGCCGTTTTTATACGATACGGTAACTACGCCGTCGGAAAAATCGAATTCCGCCGAACCCATTATCTGATCCGAAGGCGCTTGTTTTATGAGAAGTTTGTCCGCTGTTTTTTCGTAAACGTTTACCGAGAAAGGAAATCTTTGCCCTTCGTAAACGACGGTAACCGTTTTTTGCGTGCCGCTTTTGGTAAACTCGACGGAGTCTTCGCCGTCTACGACGACGGAAATTTTTCCTTGTTCGAACAAGGTTTTTAAGTCTAGTCTTTCACTTGAGTTGTCGTTGTACGCAACGAACATCGTTCCGCCTGTGAAATCTAGAGCGTCGCCGACGTAATAGTCCTTTTTCGACGGAGCGGTGAGTTCTCTGTTTACTACGCTTTTCGGTACGACAGAAATCGAGTAAGTACAGGTTTTGTTGCCGTAACTGACAACGATGTGCTTTTCGTTCGCCGGAGTTGCGGAGTCAAATCCGGAAATCATATCCGACGTAACGTCTTTGTCGGTTAAGACGGAAACGTAGCCGTTGGTGTAAGTAACTTCAATTTTAAGATTTTTCTTATCGAAAGCCTGCCCTACCACGTATTCTGTCTTGTGATCGGTAGAAACTACTTCAAGCGAATAAACGGGAGCAGTCTTTACCGTGACGGTAACGTATCTTGTTACGTCGCCGTATTTTACGGTAAGCGTTTGCTCGCCGAGCACGTTCGAATCGAAATCGGAAACCATCGTCGAATCGATAGGTACGGTCTTCGTCGTCCCGTTCTCGTAAGTAAGCGTCAATTCCGCGTCGCCGAGTTCGAACTTATCGCCTAGAAAATACTCGGTTTTCGGGAAAACGCTGAAAACGGCGCCGATTATCGGCGATTCGCCTTTGTCGTCGTTGCAGGCAACGAAAGTTGCCGCCGAGCAAAGCAAAATAAGAATAAGAAAGATGACAGAAAATCTTTTCTTCATACTCACAGTAAGACCTCCGAAAAAAGAGCATAGTGCACCCTTTTTGTCTCTTATATATAATAACATATATAAATTATTAAATCAAGAACGACTTTGCCCGATTTTTTAACCGATTCTCTTTTGCAGAACGGAAAAACGTACAAAAAAACCGTATTCCGGAAGAAATACGGCTATGCATTTTAGTTGAAAGTTTAGTGATTTTCGATAATTTTACAAGCGGTAAAAATCGAATGAAATCAGTATTTTTTGCGGAAAAATGCAACGAGCAAAATTATAAGCAATACGGCAATAACTCCCGCGCCGATTACGATGATGTAAGTAGTCGTAGAAATTCCTTCCACGGGAGAAATCACGATAAAATCTCCCATATCGGTTGCGTTAAACGTAAGATACCCGTCGGACACGGTTGCGTACAAAACGTCGGTGTCGCCGTTGTTATAAAGAGCGATTACGCTATACGAATTCTTGTCGGAAAATTTTTCCGGGAACTTTATTCTTACCGTAGCGTTTACGTCGTTTACGAGTTTTTCGTTTTTGTTAACGTTGATGGAATAGCACGCAAGCATATCGTTTTCACGCAATATATTTCCGGAATCCTTGTATTTTTTCTCGGCTTCGGCATTGATTGCGGTAAAGTCCTTGCTTGTTTTCGACGTGCCGACGTCCACAAAAGACAAATCATACGCCGTGCTGAAACTTCCTATAAGGGATACCAAAGTTTCGCTTTTGGTTTCTCCTTCTCCCGATTGTGTTTTCGATTCGTATTTTAATTCGGGAATAACCGTTCTCACTATATTCAGGATACTCGTTGCGTAAACGAAATCGTAGTAATAACTTTGCGCGTAGCCGGGTACGACTTTACAATTTTGTACTGGGTCGGTCGGAATACTGTCTACTCTTGCCGGAAAGCGCAGAACGTCGTCGGAAAGCGTGCGAACCTGTATTCCGTTTATCGTCACGAGTTTTACGTCGGACGTAACGTCGCAAGCGTAATCGTACACGACCGATATATCTTTTGCCTCGCTTTCGTCCACCGTAAGTACGGTTTGTCCGTTAAGCAGCGCCGTAACCGTTACTTTGGCTTTGCTGATATTAAAAGAAACCGTTTCGGTAGACAAAACGTCTTCTCCGTCATCATAAGTGAATACGCATTTATAGCCTTTTACCGGCGCAATCGCTTTATTCACTTTCGGTTCTATCGTTATTTTTGAGTAGTCCGGCGTAATTTCCGCATCGTCGATTTTGAAAGAAAACGCGTCCAAAAACTTATTTTTTAACTTTGCGTCATATAAATAATCTGCGCCGCAATAAGTAATTTCCGACATTTGTTCCGCAGAAAAAATTTTTTCGCCGGAATAGGCGTATACCTCGTCGGATTTACCGATATAGCAAAAAGCGACGGTCGCGGCGATAAAAATCGCCGTCGCCGTTAAGAGTATTTTCAAAAATCGTTTGTTAATCGTGCTCATTTATGCTTTCTTTACCACTAATATAATTGCTAAACCGAGAACCAGTACGCTCAGCGCAATGCCGAGATAAAGTACCCAGTCGTATGCTCCGGTAGAATTTGCGGTCGTTTCCGTTATTATACTTACCGCCTTAAGCATTTGCTCTTCGGTACTTAATTTAAGGTAATCGCCTTCTCTTTGTCCTTGAACGACTTTAATACTGCCGTCGGACGCAAGTACCGCAACAGATACGCTTGCACCGTCGTTCGAATTTCTGCCGAACAAGTTGGGGGCGTATATCTTAAATACCGTACTCGTTTGCTTCGTGGACGCTACGTAATCGCCGTAAGAGAACACAAATACGTCGTTCAGATCGGTGTACCTGTATTCGTCGCTCGTTTGTTTAAAGGACGAATAAGCTTCTTTTATGTCCGAATAATCTTTGCTTTGTTTTCTGTCAACGCTGATTTTCGTACCCGAAGTAAACGAACCTTCGATATCGACGTTTACGTCTTCCGCGTTCGAACCGCTTTCTGCGGTAAGTTTCGTCTTGTATATCGTCAATATCCCGAACGAGTAGTTGATCGAATAGTTTTCTGCGCTTGCGCCGTATCCTACTACCCTGTAAGTACCCGGTTTAGTCGGTTTTTCGCTAAGTTGTTCCCCGGTAACCGCGTCGTAGTATCTGAATTTCAAGTCTTTTACGACGGAAGAAATCGGATCGTCCGTAAGACTGTTCTTCATAGACCCTTCGATATCGTAACTCTCTCCTTCGTTAATTACGACGTCTTTCGTTTCTATCGTAAGCGACGCTTTTTCGATTATAAACGAAACCCATACGGGGTCGGCAATAAAGAAGTTGTCGAGAATTTCATACGCCTTAACGCGATATTCTCCGGCGTCGGACGGATTGTCCGTTATGTCGGTGATTTCACCGTTTTCTCCGTACGAGTAGTTGGCGGGCTGCCATTTACCGTCCACGAGCCGATCAAAGATAAGTTTGGGATAACGCATCGTTCCCTGATCGTTGAAATACATTTTTATCGTTACGGATACGCCCGTATACTTATATCTCGGAGCAACGTCGTACTTAACGGACGCGTCTCTTCTGAGTACGGTAAACGATTCCGTCGCGCGTTTGTACGCAAAGTTATCCCCTGCGCTCGAATCGTGGATAGCGACCGCTATATATTCTCCTGCCGGAGCAACGGATATATCGGGCACGAGTTCGCTTATATCGCCGTTTTCACCGATAGTATAGTACAAAACGTCGAGATTACGGGTATATCCGCCGATACCGGTTGCCATTGCGGTAAGACCCGTCGTAATACTTCCGTAGACCTGCTTTCCTTCTCCGCCGAAAACGATCTCTACCTGTGCCTGAACGATTTCCAGCGACGCGGTCAGCGATCCGACGTAGTTCTTATTGACGATCGACACTACGACGTCGTAACGTCCGCAGTCTTTCGGCGCTTCCGTGCTTTCGTAAGAAGAAGAGGAAGACTTGTACGTCACCGAATAGTCGCCGACTGTCACGCCGTTTTCTTCGGTTATCGGAACGAGTATTTCGTCGTTAACGCCGTAAACTTTAATGTTGACGTCCTGTCTTTCGCCGTTATATTCCACTCTGAGATTCGACGTGCTTTGTCCGTCTTTGTTAAAGAACCTTACCGTGCCCGTTGCAGGAGTAATTGCGCCGCAAAGTTTAATATAAACTACGCTGTTCTCGGTATAAGTGGAAGAATTCTCGAAATCGAGTTTATAGTTGTCCGCGTCGTCGCCTACGAGCAAATCTTCCACGTGCAAATATACGTCTATATCGCTCTTAACGTCGTATCTGTCGTAAACCGTTTTACGCGCGTATTTGCTCGAACTGTAGTTTATCTTCAAACTGATATAATCGCCGGATATCAAGCCTATTTCCGCGGTTTGCCTGTTAAACGAATAGTTACCTGCGGAATAAGAATTAGGCGCGTTTACGCTTCCCTGCAACACTGCGTCAGTTCCGTCGTAAACCTTAGTGATTTTATCGTTCGTGTTTTCAACGTAACTTACGGTAACCGGCCGTTTTTCGATAATCAGTTCGGGATACATTTCCCGATCGGTGGTATCCTTATTATACACGACTATTATGTTGTAGTTGTCCGCATATCCGTAAACGCCTTCGCTTTGAACGAGTTTTACGTAATACGTTCCTGCGTTAACCGGCATAAACGGTCTGCCGTCGGAACTTATTAACTCTTCACCGGTTTCTTTGTCGATAAAGACGTACAGCGGATTGATAAGACCGAGCAAAGGAATACCGTTGCAATATCCGTCGTAAATATCGTCGATGCGGAATTTGATATACTGCATTATTTTGTTGGAATCCGCGTTGTCTTCGCCCTTAAACCCTTCGTACGAAGCGGAGAAGTTGGGATAATTGCCTTCTTCTCCGTCGTAAGTCTTGCGCGCGACGCCGTTTCCGCTTACTTTAACGTTGTTTTCGTCGGTAAAGTACAAGTACAGGTCGCTCTTTTTGATTTCAAACACCCAGTAGAAATATCCGTCTATACCTTCGTAGTTTTTACTGTCGCCGATAAATATACGGAACAAATAATATCCGACGTTAACCGCGCTTCTGACGCCTTGGTTGGTGTCTTTTTCGGTATACTCTTTGTCCTTAACGTAATTTTCTATAAGTCCGAGATAAACTATACTCTTCTTATAGTTGGCGTCTTCGCCGCTGTCGAGCAGTTCTCCGTTCCATCCGTATCTTCTTATTTCGGGAACCAGCGCTTTACCTTCGTAAACTTTTTCGCTGTCTATTATCACGCCCGGATTGCGTTCTCCGACCTTCATTTTGAGTTTTTTGATTTCAAAAGGAATACTCGTATCGTAATCGAACACATAATCGTTGTAGCGCACTTCCTGTCCGTAAACGAGAATTTTCGTCACGGGCGCAACTCCGCCTTCCGTGTAAAGCGAATAATCCGTGCCTGCGTTTCTGTTTTGTCCGTCCGGGTCGGTATCCACGCTCAAACCGCCTCTTTCCCAGTCGAGTTGCGGCATAGACGTGATAAGTTTTAATAAAGTTTTCTCGTCCGAACCTTCCCATCCGGAGAAACTCAGCGTAAACTTGTTTTCGACTTCGGAATTCTTTTGTCCGTAGTTCTTATTGCTGTACTTTCTTACCGTTTCCGCGTCGTTGGTCGCAAGACCGGTATCGGGATTGATAACGTTTATAATGACTTTAAGCGCTTTCGGCTTAATTTCGACGCGATAAACTCTCCTTACCGTAGCAAAATTGTTGTTGTACGAGTCTTCCGTCGTTGCGTTTACCACGTATTCGATAAAGAACGTATTGACGTGAGTTAAACTCAAATCACGCTTGTTTTCCCATTCTTCGACGTTGCCGTTGTCGAGATAATCGTACCTGTTTCCGGCGGCGGTAACCATATACGCCTTAACGCGGAGTATCTCTCCTTTGTCCGAAGTCTGACCCGTTACTTTAAGCGTTTCGCCGAACTCGATTTTCTTTGCGTCGTACACTTTGCTGAACGTTCCTTCATAGTTCGCACCCGACAAAGTATCATCTCTCGTCACACCGCTGCCGGCAATTTCTTTAAGTTCTATATCGGAAGACCTTTCCATATTAAGGTACAACACAAAATATGACTCGTATTCGTTCGTCGCAACGTGTCTTATGCCTTTATAATTTGCCTGCGACTCGTTGGTCGCAAACTTAAGGTTCTTTCTCATATCAACGTAACTTCCGCCGAGTCCTGCCGCTTCGACCGAGTCGCTTATCGTTACTTTAATAAGGATAACGTACAACCCTGCGTCGCTGACGACGGCGCTTGCGTTGCTCGCATAAACAAAGTCGGATTCTTCGCCGTTTTCGTATCCGATAAATACGTTCGCTTTTTCCGTTATGGTCAAATCCCTTCCGTATGCGGAATAATATGCAAACATCGGTAATCCGTCGTCGTCGGTCGCTATCTCGCTCTTTGCCCAGTTGCCGCCGAGTTTAATCGTTCTTTGTCCGGCAAGTCCCTGATAATAATCGCTGAACTCGCGGAGCGTATACTTTTCGCCCGCGTATTCGCCGTTTACGTAAGAACCGTAATAGACCGAACTCCACATCGGATTAACGGTGCCGATATCTCCGTCTTCGCCGTGTTCGAGCAAGTCGATAATCAATACGTCGACGGCAAGGAATACCGTAAACGTTTTACTGTCTTTATAGTTGGTCGAACTTGCGCCTTCGCCCGGAACGGCGTTCACTCTTAAAATATAACCGCCGATATTGCCGTCGTCGTCGTAGAAAACGTTCTGAACGGTTTCTTTACTGTTATCTCCGCTCTTTTCGACCATTTCGAGATAAATCTCGTTGCCGTCTACCACGTCGACGTACGAAACTCTGACTTCCGTTTTTACTCCGCCCACGTATTCCATAGACGTCAGATCGAAGTCGGGTTCTACCTTTCTCGACAAATAAATCTTAGCCGTGGCGGCGTCGTTATCTCTATAGTAATAATGACCCGTTCCGTCGGTATAAATTACGATTTGCTTTTGCGTAATATAAACTTTCGTCTTATCCTTATCGTTGTCGGGATAATAATAGTACATCATTCCGCTGTTATTAAGCGTAATTTCCTTTCCGCCTTTAACGAACCACATTCTCGTTCCTACGCGATAAACGTCGATTAAGGTATTCGTTTCGTCGTAGAACTCTTCAAAATAGTAGTAATAATCCTTTTGTTCGGAAGGACTTAACGCCATTTCCGCAATCACCAGACTGCCCGCGTTTCTCACCCAAACGTTATATTTGAAGCCGTCCGCAACCTTTTGTTTCGAGAAGTATCCCACTACGGTTTGTTTTACGTTTGCAGGTGCGTCCGCTCCGTCTTCGGTAGTAACTTTGTTTTCGGGAGAAAGGTTGGTTCCGTCGTAATAAACGTGCTGATTTCCTTCCACTTCAAGGGTTAGCGATTGTCTTTTTACGTATAAATCCGCACTTATGTAAGTAAACGAATAATCTCTGACGTACGCTCCGTCCGCTATTATCGCGCCTTTCTTTACGCCTGCCTGGTCAATATACTTGCGGTCGACCATAAAACCGGACGTATCGATCGTGACGATTGCCTCTTTATCGTTCAGGTTGTTGCCGAAATCGTCGCCGTTCATAAATCCGACGTAGTACACTCTTACGGTAGAAGTATCGTAAATCGTACCGAGTCCGGACGCGTTTTCATCTTTATAATGCACGTAAGTTTTTACCGCCTGCGCGCTGCTTTCCACGAATTCGAACTCGTTTGCGTCGATATATGCGACGAAATTTTCGAGTTCGCTTGCCGAAACGATACGGTACGAACCGTCGGCGCAAACTTCGTTGGCTTTGTTATAAACGGACATATAAGTACGCACGCCTATAGTCGTGTAAACCACTACTTTGGCTCTTTCCACGACAAGTGTGACCGTCGTCGTGACCGATTTATAGTTGTCGGTTTCGGGCGTCGTTATTTCGAGCGTATATTGTCCCGCTCTCAGAATGTTGGTTATATCTCTGTCGAATTCGACGGGATCGAACACTCTTTTGTCGTATTCGTCGGCGTCTTCCCAGTTAATTTCGTATCCTACTACTTTTATCAGACTTCTGAAGTTGGCGATACGTCTTCCGTCGACGTATTCGTCGAATACCGCCCATTTTTTAATGTTTTGATAATCTCTGTGGTTCGTAAACGATATGAAGGAATTTTCCGTGTCCTCGGTGCAAAGACTTGCTATTTTATCCGTTTTGTCGTAGGTATATGTCACGGACGGATTAGTGGAGAACACGACGTTGGGATCTTGCACGATTTTCGTTATTTCAAATCCGATTTCCGTTCCGTCTACGTTTTCTTCGGTAATTTCGTTGGACAAAACTATGCTGTAGTTAAGTATACCGAGATTTTCGGCAACGGAAAGCAGGTAATATCCGGCGTTCGAATCTCTCTTGACTTCGGTCGGCAACCAGTCGCCCGTGGTCTTGTCCAGAACGTACGAATTCGTCCAGTCGATAAAGTTTCTTAAATCGATATTTTCCGAACCGTCTTCCTTTTCGGTGAACGGATAGTAGTTTTCGTCGTTAAACGCGCTTTCAAGGAAAGTTCCTTTCCAGTCGAAGCCTTCTTTTCTGTTTTCGGTGTTAAGGAAACCGTGATTTTCTCTCGTTCCGCTATTGTCTATCTCTACGAAAACGTAACAGGTACCGCTGAAAACTTCGGGCAGGTCCGCATAGAACGAATATCCGCCTTTTCTCTCGAAATCGCCTATTCCGTAAACGTAATAAAGGTCTGCGTAGTATTCGCAACCGGTAGGTATTGTTATTTTGTTAACGTTTTCGGTCTGATAATATTCGAGCAGGGTTTTTCCTTCGAAAACGTCATCGTGACGTGCCACGCGCAGTGCGACGTAAGCGTCGGAGTTATAACCGCGCTGATAAGGCATTTCCGAATAACCGGGATCGGACGGATCGGTTATTCTGTCGGGATTTTTAAGTACTCTTAAGTCAAGAATTCTTCTTTTTATTCTTCCGTAAAGCGTTTCTTCTTTATCGTCCTTACGCAGAATGCCGCCGAGTTCGGAAAAATCGTAACTGTTTTTTATGAGTTCCGCAACGTCTCCTGAAATCGAAGTCTTACCGAATGAAAAGTCCAAAAGACTGCAATAAATGGTTTTGCTTCCGTCGATGCTCGTTTCCGCCATATAGTCGGAATAGCAAATTTCGTACGTCGGATCGAAGTAGAATTCAAGGTCGTATTGAAGTATGTTTTCTATTTCTCTGCCTTTTTCGTCTTTGAACTTTCTTTTGATAACGTCCGAAAGAACGCCGGTATTTTCTTGCTGTTTGAGTTCCGCCGTTGCTTTGGCGTCGCAATTCGCGTTAAGTACGGTCTTAGTACCGTCGTAGAATTTATCGGCGGAATAATCCAAAAGGTTGAGATAAACTTTTACTTTGTTTACGATATACGACGCAGGCTCTTCGAGTCTGATTTGCGCAACGCCGAGTTCGGTTTCGCCTTCGACGGACGAAACTTTTACGTCGGAGATACCGTTTACCATATTGTTCGCCGGCTTTGCGGACGCTTCGCCGACAAGACGATAATAAATCCTGCTTATTACGAAATATTGATTTGCGTAAATAGTCTGAGTATAAGCGGCAAAATGCTGACCGTTCACGTCCTGATACACGGAAGCGTTATAATTGTTCGTTTCCGTACCCAAAAGCATAAGTATGTAAACGTAGTTGTATTCGTCTTTGTCGTTCATCATACTTTCCGAAGAAACGACTTTAATTCTCCAGTTGGACAAACCGGTCGATACGTCCCAGGTAAGATTTAAGCCTTCGGTTTTCTTTACGCTGCCGCCGACAACGTTTACCGACGAAAAATCAATCTCTGCGCTTGACGAAATTTCGCCGTAAAAACATCCGTCTATCAAAGATTTGAAGTCGGAAAGATCGATGTCGATAACGGGCGCGGTTACTTCGAAATCTCCATAATAAACGTACTGAGCAAGTCCGAAACCGTTTTTGTCGTTGCCTTTCTTTACGAGTCTGCTCTTTCCTTGATCTTCAACGTCCGCATACGACTTCCAGGTTTCGCCGTCGTATTCTCCGAGATCGATTTCGTAGTTTTTGGCAAGTTGTTCTATTCCCAGCGATAAAAACAGGTTCACCCGATCGTACTGCCTTACGTCTTTGCCGGGGAAGTAAGAACCTCTGAAAGAAATAACGTCCGTTCCCGCCTGGATATAACTTACGTCGCTCGCAAAACCGCCGAGTTCCGTCCAAAGATCGATAAAGCCGCTGCTCGTCGAATAAACGACGGTGTTGTCCATAGCCGTTCCGAGCGCGCATTTGTTTACGTAATAATCGGTACCCTCGGCAAATCTGCCGTCGCCGCTGTTGCCGCTTGCGTCGGAGTACGTTTCCGTCGATCCGTCGTAAACGTAAAACGTTCCCCTGGGTATACTCGTACCGATATCGGACGCGAATATCATCGCTTCGGCGTATACGCTGCTAAACGGAGTAGACGCAAAACCGTTCGAACCAATGCGAAGAGTTATTCCCTTTCCGTCTTTAATGCTGACTTTAAGCGCCCTTCTCGATACGGTAAACGACTGAACGTATTCTTTGCTCGAATAGATAAATTCCACGGCTTGAACGTGCTTGCCCGTGGTTTCGTCGAGATGATAGAAATTCTTATTGTTTTCGAAATCGTCGTTTTTCGATTCGATATGAAGATAGTATTCGCCGGCGTTAACCGTTCTTCCCGGCGCTTCGTCTACCTTACCCGAAAGATTTGCGTCCGTATACCATACGATTTTTAACAAATCGCCTATCGCGCCGTATTCCGAACCGAAAACGTTATCTTCCATTCCGAATTCGTCGCCGTTCGCAAGATTTTTAGACAAACCGGTTCTTGCTTTGAAATAGTTTTTCTTACCGTCGGAATAAGTAAAATGCGTCGAATCCGAACTTGCTTCGTCGTACAGCGTTATTCTTTCTCTCCATTCGGTTACGCTGTCGTATTCCGCGGCAACGTTAAGATTGCCGGTCACGTATCCGCCGAGACCGGAATCTACGGTAACGCCCGTTTTGAGAAAGAGCGAAACGTTTAACGGCGTAGCGTCGTAAGTAAACTCGCCCGAACCGAGCGAAACGCTGCCTTTTTTTTCTATGGGAGTTTGTTTATCCCCCTCATAATCGTTTGAACAGTTATAAAACGCCGTAGTTATGCTGACCAAATATTCCAAATTTGCGGCACAGGTGTACTTAATCGTTTTTATCGTGTACAGTCCCGCCTCGACCTGATCGGTATTCTTAACTACGTCGAGATTGTTTACCTCTTTCCCGTACCAGGTCTTTCCGTCAACGATGATGGAAGTCAACCTGGCGGAAGCGTCGGTACCGATTGCCGTGAAGTACTGATCCGTGCCGGGTTGTTCTACGGTTATGGGGCTCGGTCCGGGCAAAATCTGATTAACACCGTTGTCTCTATAAAGTTTGGTTATATCGTCATATTCGTATTTGCTTGAAGTAACCTGAACGCTGAAGCGCGATATAAGGGAATTCTTTGCCGTATCTACGGACGGAGACAACCAGTTGTTTGAAGAAATATCGAAAACAAGAGTAGAATCCTTAACTCCGCCGTCGAGAGACCAACCGCTGCTGCCGTAACTCGAACCGATGATGGTGGAAGAAAGCGTCGGCCTCGTCGCCGCATAAGCAATATCGTTCTTCACCGAAACTTTATCTATCGACGGATCGTCCGTTTTGGCGTTAAAAATTTTCGTCGATAATCCGGCAACCGCTCCTATACATACGACAAGAATGAAAGACGCGATTATTCCGAATACTTTCTTAGCGATATTTTTTCCCATTGCATTCCTCCGCTCTACGGCAAATAATACTCTCGAA
>ERZ779888.562-NODE-562-length-43544-cov-5.213939_pt1 | contig 43544 bp, 45 predicted proteins | sample MGYA00511245_ERZ779888 | MGnify/ENA primary metagenome ERZ779888 (study PRJEB29588, sample SAMEA2155255) | human gut metagenome | biome: human gut; feature: human-associated habitat; material: faeces | place: Denmark | collected 2008/2010 ...
GGCTGCTTATGTGTATGTTCATCCGTCCCTCCCGAGATTATTATCTCATAAAAATTCTCGCGATCTCCATGGTGGCGATCTTCATCACCGCACCGCCCGACATGATATAGAACCACACCTCGCGCACCTGCTGCGTTTTTGCGGCAGGCGTGGCGATCGCGGCAATAATGATAAACAACGCCCCTATGCAGCCGACAACGGTGGGGATACTGATGAGCGGGAAGATCCCCGGCGCGCAGCTGCCGTCGATGGTGTGCTGTATTGTTTTGTCCAGTCCGTCACGTGCCGCGGCAAAGCAGCAGACAACAAGGCCGAATATCAGCAAAAGCGCTGTTCTGCGCCCCCAATATTGAATGTTTTCGCGGTTATAGACCGAATACCCGATAAAACCGAGCATAATAAGTATCATCCCCGTAGTTGCCGACGTTACGGCATTTCCGAAATAAAGTTTCATGATCCCGCCGCGTCCCTTCAATATTGAATAATGATAATTCTGCACTCATCGCAGCAGCAGGCTGCCGTGCTCGTTCTGCGGCCTGCGCCAAGCCCTGTTATCTTCACAAAACCGTCTGCATTTTTTGCGTTTTCAAGAGTGCCGGGCACTTCGTTCGCAAAACTGAAAGCCCCGTCTTTGCTGCCGAAAAGATAGCCGTTTCTCATTTCCTTTCCGCATTTCGGACAAATCATAATGATTACCTCAGATCTTCGTTTTTGATGGCCGCATTGTCCGGTTCGAAAAACAAAGCGTCGGGTGTGCGCCGGGGCCGAATGCCGACAGCGCATGCGCCGTGCTGTGCCTATGTGCGGCGGTAATGCCGCGCGCAGCTTTTGCATGCGTTTCCGCTCCGCTTTATCTGACGAAAACAGTGACCGTGCGGTAACTGATATTATAGTTACCGCACGGTCACTTGTCAAGAGTTTTTTGAAAAAAAACGTACAGATTTTTTGTTGTGTTTGGCAGACAGACGGCATGGGCGGCAGCAACGGGACATACAATCTATTTTTCACGGCGGCTTTTCCTGCTGAGGGCTTTTTCTCAGCGTTTTTTCGGAGATCCCGCTCATCCGGGTGCCGCCATTTTGCCGGGTCGATGCCGTCAAAAGATCCGCCGGTATTGCCGTTGACGATACCGATGCCGAACATTTCACAGTCCGACATACAGCCGCCGATAAGCCGATCCGTGCGGACCTTTCCCACATATATATATTATATGATCTCAGAGTGCTTCGTTATTTTGTACGGCGGCGCAGAGGTCGAGATACATAAAGTCAAAATCGACCGGCTCCCCTTTGATCCTGAAAAAATCCGGGAAGGTGCACAGCTTGCAAAAGCCGAGCTTTTTATAGAGTGCGATGGCGCGTTTGTTGTCGCTGCGCACTTCAAGATCGACCTGTTCTATCCCGGCTTCACGCGCAAAATCAAGCACGCCGTGTGCCAGAACGGTCGCCGCGCCGCAGCCCCACCATGCTTTTTTCAGGCTGATGCCGAACTCGGCGCGGTGGTGCATGCGGTTCGGCTTGCGATTGAGGCTTGCGGTGCCGATGATCTCGCCGTTCACCTTGGCAAGCAGCTGGGTATTGTCGTGCGACTCTGCCTGCATGGCAAGGTAGGCGCGCTCGGTTTTTTCGTCAAGCGGCACGCCCTCCGGTCCGAAGCTGAGGTTGTCGGTCTCTCCGCCGATGATCTTCAGATACTCCAATAACGCGGCGGCATCCTCTGCCTGCGCGCGCACGATCTCATAAGGTGGATTTTTCATGGCATTTGCTCACTTTTCTTTTTTATTTTAATCTGTTCGGGCTCGATACGAAGGGAGCGTGCGGAATGTCCGTTCCGCCGTTCGGCGTTACATTTGCGCCGAGCTCGGCTGCGCCCTGTCGTCGGTCACTGCTTTCTCATATTTTTCTTTCATTTCATCCGTATGCGCACGAAGCAGCTCAAGTGCCCGCGTCCTGATGCGTGGGAGCTCCGTTTGATCCGTGTCTGCAAACTCGCGTCTGATCCGTGCGGAAGCGACCGCATGGCTGTCGCCAGTTTTGCCCTCATCCGCTTCCGATATGAACTTTTGCAGCAACGAAATATCGCCGGAGTAATGGAGCTCCACGAGCTTTGCGCGGTATTCCAGCTCTGCGGGAGTGATGCCCGGGAACCGTTTCATATCCACGGTATGCTGCGCCTCGTGCTTCAAAAGAGAAACGAGGAACCTCTCGCTTTCAAAGTCGTATGCCTGCCCGACGCAGTTTACGGTGCCGGCGGGGGACGCCCAGCCGCCGGTGCCGAACCTGCCGAAGGTCAGATAGTCCATCCACCCGCGAAACACAAAGCCTTTCAGGATATTGACCGTATATTCCGCCTCTCCTTCCGGCAGTTCGACGCGATAGACGGTCGGGACCGTCTCGCGCCAGATATACGGACCGTAATATCCCTGCGTTTTCCCGAAAAGCGCATGATAGCCCTCCGCTTCAAACAGCGAACGGAGCCGCTCTGTCAGCTGCTCCTCATCCGCATCCGGCATACCCGCGACCGCTTTCAGCCCTGCCAGCAGCTTGTCTGCCGCTTCCGGTTCCGGAATACCGCAGTAAAAGGTGTCGCGTAAATATATCTGATACAAACGCAGGATACCGTTGAGGGCATCCGGTATATCATATTTGCGATATTCGCAATTCTCGAAAAGCGCAACATACGCGGGAAGAACGTCATTGAATTCCTCGTGACTGCGCATGTATGCAATGGCGCCTTTTATATCTCCGTTCATAAAAAAACGACTTATCTGCATAACGATTCTCCACTACGCAATTTCTTATTTTGCCCGCTAGGGCTTGACATCACAAAGTCAAGCGTAATACCCATTGGTCCCTGCGCAGAAAAATGTGCACGGTTGCTTTTTTCAACATCTTTTATTGCGATCAATGGACCCATGTATTTCATACATCAGAGTAATTCTTTCGTGTAATAGTGCCTTTTCCCGGTGTACGGATATTCTTCGAGGGTAAAGACCTCCCGGTATCCATGCTTTTCGTAAAATGCGGGTGCCTGAAAGGAGAAAGTGTCCACAAAAGCATACTTGCAGCCGCGGCGTTGGGCTTCGCTTTCCGCAGCCGTTAACAGCTTGCTTCCCATCCCCCTGCCCCTGAGCGGTTCGCCGACGAAAAGAAATCGGATGCAAAGCCAGTTGCCGAATGTCTCTCCGGTCAATCCGGCAAGCTTTTTGCCGTTCTCGTCTTCAAGAAATATCCCGAGCGGAACATTTTCCGATGCTTCGCGGTGGCGGAGATTGTATTCTCTCAGCATTTCATGGATCTCATTGATATCGCGGTCATTTCCGTCGTCGGTGATCCTGAAGTTCATAATTCTGCTGCGCTCCCTTCCTGTAGTAGTTGATGCCTGCCGGTCTTGATGAAGTGCGTTGCGCATTGACGGAGCCCGAATCGGCACGCTTCCGGATACACTGTTCACGGGTATCGAGCACCCGGTCACACGGTCGGACGCGACCTCCGGCTCAATCCCGCACTCCCGCCAGCGCCAGAAACTTTTTATCCGATTGGATGCTCTGCGTCAGAAATTTTCCGTCCCGGAACAGGGCATATGTCGTCACCGGTGCGGGTGCGTTTTGCGCCGTCTCCCTGTCGGTGATATGGATGACCTTGAGAGGGATGCCGTGTTCTTTTGCCACCTCCTGCACCCTCGGCACCCAATAATACGTAAACGGGCATTGGTCGGTATAATAAAGGACAAATCCGTCCTCGGTCACGCCGGGGTGCTTGGCGCACTCTCTGAATTTCGGCGGCTCGGCATCCGGCACAAGGGGCAGGTACATCAGACTGATCCCGCAGTCGGATATGTCTGCGGTCATAAAGCCCTTGTAAGCGAGATATTTCGGGTCGGCGAGAAATTCCCGCTTCCGTCCCTCGGCGCTGAGAATGCAGATGCCTTTCTTTTTCTGCGTCCCGGCGTCGCGTATGCACGCGGAGAGAAGGTCGTTCGAATATCCGTGCCCTTTCATCGAGCCCGCGATCCACAGGCAGTTGATGTAGAGCCAGCCGTCAGCCTCGATGGGCACCCATGCGTTTTCCGTCGGGATATATTCGATAAAGCACTTGCCGCGCTCCTCGCTGCGGTAAAAGACCAGTCCCTCGTCAAAGCGCTGCTTCAGCCATTCCTTTTTGGCAAGGCTCTGCTTGCCTGACATGGCGCAGCAGATGTGTTCTTTGTCGATGTTTTCTTTGGTGATGTGTATATAGTTCATAGCTTTTCCTTTCGCTGCTTTTATATTTCTTCCCGTACCGCCGGTATCGCGCCTCTGTACGCCCGCTCAAGCCGGGAGCTTATAATATCCTCGTCATATTTCAGTGCATTGTTGGCGATGATGCTTGCATATCCGTGCGCAAACAGAAAAACCGTCAGAAAGATCTTTTTTTGTTTGTTCGGCGCCGACACCCAATGCCACCTGCATAGCCGAAAGGACGGGGGCGAGCTCCTCGGCGTCGATCAGATCGAGCGGAGTGGCGCCGCCGAAATAATCCGACTGAAAAAGAAAACGGAACAGATTCGGCTCTTCGATCGCAAAGCGGATATAATTCAGTCCGATGCCGAGCATGGCTCCCTTTTGCGGCTTTTTTATGTTCATCCTTTTTTCATTCCGCGTCAGCACCGGTGCATCCCTTATATATTATAACTACCTACCGTTCGGTTGTCAAGAGGTGCAAGGAATATAGTAAGCAGCACCGCATATAAAATTTCTCGGCGGCGCCCCGGTGTCTCTCTGCCGTTTTTCGATCTTTTCGCAAACCGTTTGTAAGTCGGATGCTTCGGGATACAATGCGTTTGTTACCGGTATGTGCGGGCAGACGCTATTGAGCATGTGGTTAAATTGGAGCTGCGAAGGTTAGCACAATTTCTTCAAGATGATGAATTGCAGTTTGCAAATCTGCTCGAAAGCAAGACCAATCAAGAAATTGCAGCAGAAAGGAAACAGCTTGAAGGCGAACTGCAAAAAGCAATTATGCGCACAGAAACTGTTTCCCGTCTCTATAAAAAGGCATTTGAAAAGAATGCGGAGGGATTGCTTTCGGATGAGGGATTTCTGCAAGTCACCCACGAATATGATGAAGAACAGCTTGCACTGAAAACAAAAATTCCACAACTACGGGAGCGCATTGCCGAATCGGAACGCCGATCGGCAAACAAAGACAAATTCATTGCTGCCATTCGTCGGTTTATGCAAATGGACAAGTTGACTGCCCCGCTTTTGCGTGAACTGATTGACCGAATCGAAGTGTATGAAACACAAGGTGTAGGCAAAAACAGAACGCAAAAAATTGTGATTCATTACCGTTTCGTGGGATATATTGACATTCCGGAAGCACCGCTAACGGAGCATTATGTTGCAGAAACACGGCAAGGTGTTGCTGTAGAGTACATCCCGGCATAAAAAAGAGCAGGTGCCAGACCTGCTCAAAAAAAGAAGCATAAAAAATGAGTGTTCATAACTCAAATCCGTTATGAACACTCGATATGTATCGCGCCGCTGAAAAAGATATCGCTTTCGAACCCGGCAGGCATTACCGAATACCTGCCTTTTTCAGGTTTACTACACAGCACTCGCCCGCTTTATCCACGGCATCAATTGTCCTTCTGCTATGTTTTTTTACCAACAGTTAATTTCATATATCCCGGGAATACCTCCCTATTTTGTGATATAATAGTACCGAAGGCAGGCGGCGACTTACTATTTTCACTTTAGCGAAGGTACAGTACTGTCAATAGTTTTTCTATACTTAAAAGCTCTGTTAAAATAATATTTTCACTTGACATTGACGCTGCGTCAAGTAATATAATATAGAGGGGGTGAGGGCATGTATCAAAAATCTCTATACGATATTACAGAAGTTTGCAAGATGCTTGACACTACATCAAGAACGCTTCGCTTTTATGAAGAAAAAGGTATCATTCAAAGCACTACTGTCGGAATCTCATCTCGCCGACAATATAACGAAAAGCAAATTTCTCGTATTAAAAACGTTTTTGTTCTTCGCACATTGGGACTATCCGTAAAGGCAATTGTAGAGTTGCAAACCAAAGGCATAGATTTGAAAGATGCAGTCCTTTCCAAACGCGCAGAAATATACGCCTCTATTGAATCTCGCATACGCGAAATCAACCTCTTGAATGAAGCTTTATCCGCGCTTGAATCCGGTAAAGACATCTTTGCTGAGGATTGGCACCTTTCTTCCGTAATGAGTACCGAAGAAAAAGAAATTGCGCGAATTTGTACAGACGCTATTTTAAGCGGAGCTACCGACACTCTCTACGAGCATTTAAGTCCTCGCTTGGCAGAATATATGCCGAGAGATGTATATATTGCAGTGCGTAAGGATACATTAGCCCCACTTGGTGAATATCTTTCGGTTGACAGAACAGTTGCGGATAATAGCTTTTCAAATAAATTATATTGCTTTGTCAGATATTCAAAGCTCGGCCTTAAAATCACATATGTATTCCACGGTGGGAAAATTGACGGACTTTGGCTTGGATATTATGACTTGAATTCGAGGTGAGACGAATGAAAAAATTCATAGCTATTACCTTACTTTTGTGCATCTTTGTCCTGTCCGGATGCAATACCGAAGTGCCCGATACGAAAGAAACAAACGATAATACCGAGTCGAGCGCAGATAAATCAACAAATATTCCCGATCAAGGTACTCCTCAAAGCAACATTGAAGAAAAGAAATTTGTTTTAGAAAGTGACGGCTATAAATTAAACGCTGCATATACCTATATTAACGACGGAAATGCGCATCCGGCGGTGCTTTTAATTGCAGGCTCCGGTCCAAATGATTATGATGAAACTCTCGGCGTATTGAAGCCGTTTAAGGATATTGCCGATGGGCTGGCTAAAGTAGGCATCAATTCTCTGCGAGTTGACAAAAGAACCTTCAGCTATGCTGCCGAATTCGATATAAAGTGCGGCATCAAAGAAGAGTATCTCGATGATTGTAATATCGCCGTTGAATATTTGAAATCACAAAATGTTTCGGGATTGTATTTACTCGGCCACAGCCTTGGAGGACAGATTGCTACCGAGCTTGCTGCAAGCACCAAAGGCATTGACGGAATCATTTTATTCAACAGCTCCGCACGGCATCTTGCAGATATTGCTTGCGATCAATATTCTGCGCTTGATCCTGCCAATAAAGAGTTCTATATCGCTTATGCAACAGCCGCTAAAAATGCAACGGCTACTTCTGCAAAAGGATACTACTATTACAGCGCAAGCGATTATTATTGGGTGTCCTATAATCAAATGGACACCGCCCAAAACATTGCTGACGCCAACATAAAAACACTTATCATCAACAGTAAATCTGACAAACAATCCTTCGATGAAGATATTGAACTGTGGCAAGCGCTTTTTTCTGATTCAGTAAACATATCCATATGTGTATATGACGATATAAGTCATTTCGGGTATAAGATCGACACCACAGACCCCGCGTCAATATATACTCATGTTGATTTTCCGAGTGAGCTGATTTCCAACTTCGCTAATTTCATTAGAGGAGAATGATGAAAAGGTGCATAGAATCATCGCACTTTCTGCCATCAGAAAAACGGGCGCTAAAAGGAGCGAAAAACGAAGAGTAATAAAAAAATCCTCACTCATATGAGTGAGGACTTTTTGTATGTCAAGGTTGCAGAATCATTTTGCTACATCTGTGTGTATATCGACTTGTTTTCCCGCATGGTGTTGTCATACGGCATTTCCGATACCATTGACTCGACGCTTACTATGAAAACCTTTGATGGTGCTTTTCAGAAGCGCGGTTATCCGAAAGGGCTGATGGTACCAAGGCTGTCTTTGGGAGTAACCAGTGCCGTGAGTTCATTTTCAAAGTCACTCTCGCCGAAGAGCTTCACTTTGATATAATCTTCTTCCTCATCCGAGCAGGGGATGATGTACGCCGGGGTTCTGATGCCAATCCGACTCAAAGCGCCTGCAAGCTCCATTCGAGAGGTCGGCAGTTCAAGGACGGCTGTCTGATCGTTTCTTGTGATAATTGCTTTCATGTTCGTTTTTTCCTTTCGTATAGAATTCATAGATTTCTTTGTCGTTTTCATTGAGGACGGGGGAGCGCGTGCGAACCTTATCTTCCAGGCAGCAGCACCGGACGGCACGGCATTTCCTGCGTCGGAAGTACAGGCAGTAGCGGCAGTCGCAATCTTCTTTTTTATAAATGTAACCGATGACGAGCCTCCTTTCTGGCAGACACAAATATTTAACAAATAAAAATACGCAAAAAGGGCAGAAGGTGCGTAAAATCAGCGCACTTTCTGCCCTTAAAAACGGGGACTGCAGGGTTCAAATCCTGTCCAAAGCCGTTTTTTTGAAATGATATCTTTTTTTCTGCACTCTGTATCCGCAAACCTCATGGTTGCGAAAAAGCGAGGAAACGCGAGAAAAACCCCCGAAATCGTGAGATTTCGGGGGTTCGAAGCCATGATATCTTTTTTGGCTTCACTATATGGCTGCGATACAGGGATTCGAACCCCGACAGGCAGAGTCAGAGGCTGCAGTGCTACCTTTACACTATATCGCAATACCGCGCTTGTATATCAAGCCTTTATATTATACTACATTTAGAAAATTTGTCAAGGGGGATAAATGTTAAATTTCAATGACTTATGTGAAGACGGTGTCGCCGCGTTTCATTTTTTACGGCATTTGCGTCCGCTTTTTGAAAAAGATTGACTGTTCTTGTTAAAAGTGCTATAATACCCATGTTTCCTATGGTATATAGAGAAAGAAAGCAGAAAAACACGCAGAAAGGACAAGCATTATGTCTGAGAAAAAAACATTGACAAAAGGGCAGAAAGCCCGCAAAGCCATCATTATCGTTCTTTGCTGCCTTGTGGGGCTGGTTCTCGTTTTGCTCCTCGGAATCAGAGGATATTTCCGTATTCCCGTAAGCGAGTATTACAAAAACTCCGAAAAAGCGTTCGTCATACCGGGACTTTCGGACGGTATGACACATCAGGGACTTGCATACGACAGCGAAAACGACACGTTCCTTATAACCGGCTACCGCTCCGACGGCAACGCTTCGCAGGTGTCCGTCGTTTCCAAGGCTGACGGCAAAGAAGTCAAGAGACTTAATCTTGCAAACGAGGACGGGAGCGCATTCACGGGTCATGTCGGAGGTATCACCGTATACGGCAAATATGTATACGTTGCGGACACCGACGGACTGTATGCGTTTAACAGAAGCGACATCGTTGACGCGGCTGACGGCGGCAGCATAAAAGCGGTCGGACTGTTCAAGACCTCGGCGGCGGGCGACACTCTCGGCGTGGCGTTCACCCATGTTGAGGGCGATATGATATACGTCGGCGAGTTTTACCGCGAAGAAAACTATCCCACGCCCGATTCGCATAAATATAAGACTGCGGCGGGCGACGATAACACCGCGCTTATCCTTGCCTATAAACTTGACGCAGCGGCGCCTCTCGGAATTTCCGATAAGATAGAGTGCGCATATTCTGCGCGCGGACTTGTTCAGGGTATGTGCTTCGACGCCGACGGAAGAATTTATCTTTCCACCTCTTATGCGGTTGCGTTCTCGCACATCTACATATATGACGCAACAAAAGAAGAGGGCACGGTGACTGTTCTCGGACAGACCGTTCCGCGCTATGTTCTTGACAGTTCCACGCAGAAAGGCGATATAAAACTTGCGCCGATGTCGGAAGAGATAGTTATCGTTGACGGAAAGCTCTACACGATGTGCGAATCGGCGACGAACAAGTATATTTTCGGTAAGTTTACTTCCGCAAAGTATTGTTACGCGACCGATATATCCAAATACGTTCAGGATAAATAAGTTTTCTCGATAACACAGGGATATAATCAAAAACGGACACTCATTTTGTTAGTGTCCGTTTTGTTTTTTACATCCCGTTTTGTTTCTTACAGCGTGCTTCGGTCGTCCATGACGCGATAGAACAGGTCAACCATTTCGTCGGGCGTTTCGTGAAAGTCGCGCGCGACCCATTCGCCGAGCAAGCCGAACACGCCGTAGGCGTAAAAGCGGCTCTGATACCGTTCAAGCTGCGTTGCGTCGTATTGAGGCATCATGATGATGCAGAACGCATCATATATGCAGGTTTGCAGTCCCGTGGCGTAAAGCGTTTTCAGCAGATTGCGGTTGTTGTAATTGAATATGAAAAAGTCCCGTGAATTTTCAAGATTGAAACGCTGGCGCTCCGCGATGTTTCGCTCTTCCGACCAACGCCGCCAAAGCGCGACGAGTTTGAACGTCAGCGCCTCGGACTTTGTTGTAAAATGGCGGAACCACGTCGAACGTCCGACGCCCGCAAGCGAGGTTATCTCGGTCACGGTCACCTTGTCTATGTCTTTGTCTTTCATGAGTTTGAGAAGCGCGTCAGCCATACATTCTTTCAGAAAATCGGTCGTTTTTGTTCCTCTTGCCATATTTTCCTCTCTTAAAAAGATACTTTTCGGGCTGAAAGTCTCATTTTGCCCGCAATACGTTGTTTTGACAAATTTTGACGTTATAATGATACTCGAGTATCATTAAAGGATTTCGGTATCATTATATACCGACTGCGGCGATTTGTCAACAGACGGCTTTTGAGACCGAAAAGGAGAGGAAACAAAATTATGAGGATTAAGATAGGAACGGATTCGACGGCGGATATTCCTCAGAAAGTCCGCGAGAGGCTCGACATAAACGTGCTGCCGCTTTCCGTTGTTCACGAGGGCAGGGAATACGTTGAGTGCGTTGACATAAAGCCCGAAGAATTTTACGTCACGCTCGAAAACTGCGAAAAGATACCGACTTCTTCGCAGGTCACGACGCAGGCGTATGTCGATTTTTACGAAAAAACGTTTGCGGCGGGGTATACCGATCTTATTCAGATTTCGCTGAATGCGAAAGGTTCGGGAACGTTTCAGTCGGGCGTTGTGGCAAAAGACCTTTTCTTTGAGGCGCATCCCGAGGCGGCGGGAAAATTCGCGATACATAACGTCGATTCCGAAACATACAGTATGCTTTACGGTCACGCCGTGATAAAGGCGGCGGAAATGGCGCGGAACGGCGCTTCCGTCGAAGAAATTATTGCAAAAGTCGAACGCATGGTCAAAGCGGTTCGCGGTGTTTTTGTTCCGCTTACGCTCCGCTTTGTCAAAAAATCGGGCAGAGTTTCAGCCGCGGCGGCGTTTCTCGGAGATGCCATGGGGTTGAAGCCCGTTATAACTTTCGAAAACGGAGAGTCGAAGATAATCTCCAAAATAAGGGGCGAAAAACACGTTGTTTCGGAACTTTGCGACCTTTGCGCAAAAGAGCGCGCAGCGGGAACGCCCTATGTCCTGATTCGCGGAAACAACGAAAAAATGAATGAGGAAATGCGAGAAGTGTTTGTCGCCGCGTTCGGTCAGCCCGAATACGAATACAATATCGGGTGCATAATTGCAATGAATACGGGTCCCGATATGGTGGGCATGGTTTATTACAGAGATGAGATATAAAAAGAAATCACGGTAGAAGTTATTAAAAAATCACACAAAGCAAAAGGTGTTCGAACTAAAAATCAGGGACGGTAAAAAGTGCTGAACGGATGAGCAAACCCCGCGAATCAAAGGGTTTCGGGTTCTTATTTGTCTGACGGCTTTTTGCCGTCCCTCTTATTCTGTTGACAAAGCCGTCGGTTTATGTTAGTATGTCGATGAGGTGAAAACGCATGAGAAAAAGAATACTGTTTATCGGGACGGGCGGAACGATAGCCTCCGACCTGACAAAGGGCGCGCTGTCTCCGTCTCTCGGGGCTTCCGAATTGCTGCGGCTCGTGCCCGACGTTTCGAAGATATGCGACATAGAAGCAGAACAACTCTTTGCGCTTGACAGCACGGATATAATGCCTGAACATTGGCTTGCGCTTGCGGCGCTCATACACGAAAAATACGATATGTTTGACGGCTTTGTTATCGCGCACGGAACGGACACTCTGGCGTATACGGCGTCCGCGCTTTCATATCTCATACAGAACAGCCGAAAACCCGTTGTCATAACCGGTGCGCAAAAGCCGATAGGGTTTGAGACGACAGACTCAAAACAGAACCTCTCCGACGCTTTCCGTGTCGCCGCTTCCGATATGCGGGGCGTGCTTGTTGTTTTCGGCGGAACGGTATTGCTCGGCACGCGCGCTCAAAAAACGCGCTCAAAAAGTTTTTCTGCGTTTTCAAGCCCGAATTTTCCGCCGCTTGCGACGGTTCAGAACGGCAGACTGACTGTGTTTTTCGAACCGAAAGCGGGCGAGGAACGTTTTTATTCGCGCCTTGACTCTTCCGTCGGGCTTCTCAAACTTACACCCGCAACGGATGCGGGACTTTTGCGCTTTATGCTTGACCGATATGACGCGCTTGTTATAGAGTCTTTCGGTGTCGGAGGTCTGCCCGACAGGGACGGAGAATTTCGCCGCGAAGCGGAACGCGCCGTCAAAAAAGGCAAAACGGTGGTTGTCACAACTCAGGTGCAAAGCGAGGGGACGGATCTTTTCGTTTACAATGTCGGAAGCGACCTTGCCGCGCTCGGCGTGCTTGAAGCGTTTGACATGACGCCCGAAGCGTGCTTTACAAAACTGATGTGGCTTTTGCCTCTGACGGACGACCCGACGGAGCGTGAACGCCTGTTTTATACACCCGTCAGTCATGATATTCTGCCGCCGCAGGAAATTGCGGTCAACTAAAAATAATTAAGGTTTTTTATCTTTGTAAAATAAAGGGGCTGTAAAAAAACGCAAGTTTTTTACAGCCCCTTAGTCTTTTGTAAATTTTATTGTTTCTCGGAAAATCTGCGGTCTTTGGTGTAATACTCCCTGTCCCGTTCGCTTATCGGGCGCAGAACGCGGCACGGGTTTCCGAGAGCCACAACGTTTGACGGAATGTCCTTTGTAACGATGCTTCCCGCTCCGATAACGGAATTATCGCCTATGCTGACCCCCGGCAGAACGATAACGCCCGCGCCGAGCCAGCAGTTTCTGCCGATATGAATGGGCAGATTGAACTGATAAAGTTTTTCGCGCAGTTCGGGCAAAACGGGGTGTCCCGCCGTGGCAAGCGTCACATTCGGTCCGAACATCGTGTAATCGCCGACGTATATGTGCGTGTCATCCACAAGCGTCAGATTGAAGTTTGCGTAAACATCCTTTCCGAAATGGACGTGAGCGCCGCCGAAATTTGCGTGAAACGGCGTTTCTATATAGCAATCTTCGCCTATTTCGGCAAACATCTCTTTCAGCAGCGCCGCCTTTTTCTCTGTTTCGGACGGGCGCAGGGAATTGTACTCAAAAAGTTTGTCGAGGCATTCCTGCTGATATTTCATCAGTTCGGGGTCGTCCGCCATGACATACGGCTCTCCCGCGTGCATTTTTTCTTTCACGGTCATTTTTTCTTGCCTTTCTTGCCGTCGGACAACGCTTTTTTGCTCTTTTTCTCCGCAAGTTTCAACGTTCCCGTTCGCTCTGCAAGACGTTGCACGGCTTTTTCGGAAAGCATATTCTTCTTTTCGAGCGGACGCAGTACAAGCGAGTCGAAACGCTCGGTATAATGCCTTGCAATACCTTCTTTTTTACCGCCGTTTATGAGGATTTTAAGCACCGTTATCAGGTTTGCGACTGCGGCAAGCAAAAAGGCGTTGAGCGCAATGCTTGCAAGCAGTTTGTACGCGACAAAATGTGTTGTTGTTCTCGACGGGTCGGAGTTCAGCAGATTGGGCGAAAGAAAGTTCTGTTTGAGTATCAGGTCAAGGTTTTCGTTCGTCTTTATCGCGTTCACGTCGGGTGTCTGTTCAAGATATTTGAGCGGAAAACCGAAGTGCATGGGTTCGAGTTCGTCCGCCGTGAATGTTCCGGGCCATGCGGGCAACAGGCAGAAAAGCAGACATACAAGCAAACCGAAAACAGCGAATTTAAGGCTCTTTTTCGCAATGCGGGGAAAGAACGTGAAGAACAGCCCTATTGCCGCTATCCACGCCGTGTTTATGAAAACGTCCGCAATAAGCAGCCCTATATTCCAATCCGTCTCATAGAGGTCGTAGCGCGGCAGCAAAAAGCCCTTGTTGACGTTTTTGTTGAAGTCTTCGTTTATGAGCGCGGTCACTTCGTCGTCGCTTCTTTTCTGTTCCGCAAAGCCGAGAGGAAAACCGTAGTCCACGGCGTTTAACTGTTTTGTCTGTGTGAACGTGTATGGCAATTTCGGAAGTATAGCCGAAAGCCCCGTCACAACACAGCCCAGAATCAGAAAAACGACGGCGTAAGCGATGATTTTGCCCGCTTTTCCGTTCTTTTTTTTCTTTTCTTTCTTCGGATCTTCGGGTGTTTCTTCCACTTCCGTTACTTCCGTAACCTCGGTTATGACGATGTTTTCGTCGTTCATTCGTTGTCCTCCGAAGCGGCGAGTTTGTTCGCTCTGTCGGTCGTTATGAGCGCGTCGATGAGTTCGTCAAGGTCGCCGTCCATTATCTGCAATATCTTGTAAAGCGTAAGCCCTATTCGGTGGTCGGTAACGCGTCCCTGCGGGAAGTTGTAAGTTCTTATGCGCTCGGAGCGGTCGCCCGTTCCGACTTGACTTCTTCTGTCGGACGCTATCTTTTCGTTCTGCTCCGCTTGCATTTTTTCGTAAATGCGCGAACGCAGTATTTTGAGTGCTTTTTCCTTGTTCTTGTATTGGCTTCGCTCGTCCTGACAGTCAACCACGGTGCCCGTCGGAACGTGAATTATTCTTATCGCCGATTCGGTCTTGTTGACGTGCTGACCGCCCGCGCCGCCCGAACGGTGGGTCTCGATGATGAGGTCGTTTTGGTTTATTTCAACGTCTACATCTTCAACCTCGGGCAAAACCGCAACCGTCGCCGTTGAGGTCTGTATTCTGCCCTGCGATTCCGTTTCGGGAACACGCTGAACACGGTGAACGCCGCTTTCGAACTTCAAACGGCTGAACGCGCCGTCGCCCTCGACCGAAAATTCTATTTCCTTTATGCCGCCGAGTTCGGTCTCGTTGACGGAAAGCACTTCCGTTTTGAAGCCTTTCGACTCCGCATACATCGTATACATTCTGTAAAGCGAATGTGCGAAAAGCGCCGCTTCTTCGCCGCCCGCGCCGCTGCGTATCTCCATGATAACGCTTCGGTCGTCGTTCGGGTCGCGGGGCAGGAGCAGAATTTTTATCTCTTCTTCAAGTCTCGTTTTCGCTTCTTTCGCTTCTTCGAACTGTGCTTCCGCCATTTCTTTCAGTTCTTCGTCGGGGTGGGAAGACAGTAACTCTTTCGCCTCGTCCATTTCGTCGAGCGCGGTCTTGTATTCGCCGTATTTTTCAACGACAGGTTCAAGCCCCTTGCGTTCGCGCATCAGCGCCGCAAATTCCTGCTTGTCCGAAAATATCGCGGGGTCGGAAAGTTTTTCGTTTATCGCGTCGTAACGTTTTGATATGTTTTTGAGTTTGTCGAGCATTTCGTTCTCCGTAAATTTAATGTGATATATTATATATTATAACAAATACTTGCGGCTGTGTAAATACATATTTTCACAATTTTTTATGAAAAAGCGTCTTGACAGGCGGCGGAGACGGTGCTATAATAAATTTGCGATACGGGGAAAGGTGAAAATCCTTATCGGCGGTAGTCAGTCCGCGAGCGCGAAAAGCGCACGAATCCGACACGGAACAGAATTTCGTTTCCGAACGGATACCGACGGTCAAAGTCCGGATGAAAGTATTGATATTGCGAAAAATTTTTACGTCCCCGCGTATCGTTACGCAGGGACGTTTTTTTTGTGATTGAGATACCCCGCAAACATATTTTTACGGAACTTTTCTGTGTTCCGAACGGAGGTATTCTTATGCAGAATCAAAAAATCAGAAACATCACCGTGACGGCGATAATGTCGGCGGTCTCAACCGTTTTGATGTTCCTCAGTTTCAGCGTTCCGCTCGTTCCGTCGTTTTTGAAATTCGACTTCTCGGAACTGCCCGCGCTGTTGACGGGCTTTGCGCTCGGCCCCGTTTACGGCGTCGCCGTCTGCCTTGTCAAAAACGTCGTAAACGTGTTCTTTACAACGACATTCGGCGTCGGCGAACTTTCAAACTTCATTCTCGGCTGTATGTTCGTTGTTCCCGCCGCGCTTATTTACCGTCACAAAAAGACACGCTTGACCGCATTTGTCGGTTCTGTCGTGGGCGCTTTTGCGATGGCTGCGTTCAGTTTTGTGACCAACTATTTCTTCATTTATCCCATTTACGGCAAAGTTATGGGCGGCATTGACAAGATAGTTGCGCTTTACACCGCTATCCTGCCCGGCGTGACCGAACTTTGGCAGGCTCTCGTTATTTTCAACGTGCCGTTCACGTTTGTAAAAGGACTTGTGAGCGTTGTTATATCAATGCTTATCTACAAAAAACTTTCGCCTGTGTTGAAAGGCAAGTCTTCTACGCAAGCAGGGGCGCAAGCATAAGTATTCCGAGATTATCCGAGAATATTTTCGGAAACTGTTCAAGCGGCAGCGGCGACGCACCTCGTCCGACTTCTATCGTATAGCCGGGCAGATTGTTTTCCTGAATGAACCAGTCTTTGTAGCCCGCATAACCCGAGTTTTCGGGTGTCGTTTCGACCGAATATCCGCTGACGGCGGAAAAACGCTGCGCTGTCTCAAAGCTGCACGGCGGGTCGTAATCCGCGAATTTCCAATATATTATCTCTCCCTGCGAATGGTATGCGAGTATCAAGCGCGGGGAGATGTTTTTTGTGAATTGCGCCATGGCTCTGGATTCGGGTGCGGAGAGAGGATAATCGCCGACAAAATCTCTCGGCGCGGGCGAGGTGAACCCCTGCGCGTATTTTATCCGCCGCGCCTGCTCCCACCCCGCGGGGTAGTTCAGGTTCAGATCCGTTCCCAAGATATTCGCTTTCCATCCCTCGGGAAACGGCAGCCCGAAAGTATTCAGTTTTTCGGCGTTTTCGTACAATGTACTTCCCGCGGGTATCTGTCCCGTGACAAGATCCACGCCGTCGGGATCGACCATCGGAACAATGTATATCGAGGCGCTGTCAAAAACTTCTCTCGGGTCGTAATCGCCGAGCCTGCGTTCCGTTACAAGCGCATGACAGAACATTTCAACGAACTTGACGAGCAAAAGCGAGGTTATCCATTCATTGGCGTGGTGCGAAGCGTTGTAGGAAACGACTTTTTCGCCGCGTCCGAGCCGAAGCGAAACAAGGTCTTTGCCGAGCACGCTTTTGCCTATTGACGAAAAAGAGAGGAAAGGATACCGCGCCGCAAGCGAGCCGAGCAGAATGTTCATAACGTCGGAAGAAAAGCGCAGCGTCGTGGGAACGACGAACTCCGAAAAAGGTATAAGAATTTTTTGTCCGACAAACAGATTGTCTGGGTCGGCGAGATCGTTTGCGGCAAGCAGCATTTTCAAATTTGTGTTGCTTTTTGACGCTATCGAAGAAAGCGTGTCTCCCGCTCTGACCGTGTAGTAATAATTTCCCGTGAAATACGGCTCCCACGAGCGAGGTCCGACCACGCCGTCGTCTGAAAGCCCGAGCGTGGACTGCAAGGCGGCGACCGCCCTCTCCGTTGCCTCGTCAAAGACATAATTTACTTCTCCCGAATAAAATCCGAGCCGTTTCAGAACAAATTGCAGAAACCCGACAAGGGGTTCCGTGCTGCCGAGATAAAGAGTTTGAAGTTCCATAAACGATTCCTCCGTTTTAGCCTGTATATTGTTTTAGGCTGAACTGATTCAGCCTATGAAATGTCGGTTGACGATGTTTTTATATTCGGTCTGAATATTTATATGCGTTTTCCTTTTCAAAAAATTACGAAAAATCACGAAAATAGTTCTCAAATTGCTGTTTACATAAGCAGTTTTTTATGGTATTATATTATATATGAAAATGGGTATATTTACGTTCTTTTGAACGTATCTGCTGCCCGAAAAACAGAGGTCAGAAATTATGAAGAGATTTTTTACATCGGAGTCCGTGACCGAGGGACATCCCGACAAGATATGCGACCGTATATCGGACGCCGTGCTTGACGAGATACTTTCACACGACCCGAACGCCCGCGTTGCCTGCGAAACGTGTACGACGACGGGTATGGTTCTTGTTATGGGCGAGATAACGACCCATGCGGATTATATCGACATTTCGCGTATAGCCCGCCGCGTTCTGCGCGACATCGGTTATACCGATTCGGATTACGGCATTGACTGCGACGCCTGTGCCGTTATGTCCACAATAGATGAACAGTCGCCCGACATAGCTATGGGCGTTGACCGCGACGGTGCGGGAGACCAGGGCATGGTATTCGGCTATGCCTGCAACGAAACGCCGACGCTTATGCCCATGCCTATTTATTACGCGCATGAACTTGCGAAAAAACTTGCCGAGGTAAGGAAGAACGGCACATTGCCGTATCTTCGTCCCGACGGAAAGACGCAGGTCACGGTTGAATACGACGACGGCAAACCTGTTCGCATAGACGCGGTTGTCGTTTCGGCGCAGCACGACCCGTCCGTTTCGCAGAAGACGATAGCCCGCGACGTGACCGAAAAAGTCATTGACGCCGTTATTCCCGCGGAACTGCGCGACGAAAACACAAAACTTTACATCAACCCGACGGGACAGTTCATCGTGGGCGGACCTCACGGCGACAGCGGTCTGACGGGCAGAAAGATAATCGTTGACACTTACGGCGGCTATGCCTGCCACGGCGGCGGCGCGTTCAGCGGCAAAGACCCGACCAAGGTTGACAGAAGCGCGGCTTATATGGCACGTTACATCGCCAAAAACATCGTTGCGGCGGGAATTGCCGACAAATGCCAGATTCAGATAGCCTATGCGATAGGCGTTGCGCAGCCCGTTTCCGTCTGCGTTCAGACCGAGGGCTCTCGACTCGGTTATACCGACGAGCAGATAGCGGATGCGGTTTGCGAAGTTTTCGATATGCGCCCCAAAGCCATAATCGAAACGCTCGACCTCAGAAAACCGGGATATGAAAAACTTGCGGCTTACGGTCATCTCGGCAGAGAAGACCTCGGCGTTTCTTGGGAAAAGACGGATAAGAAAGAAGCAATACTTGCCGCTCTCAAAAAGTTATAAACCGTCGCCGACTGCTGTTCGGCGCAACAGAAAAGTGGGTGGGTATAATGAATATTAAAGCCTATGCAAAATTCAATCTGACGCTTGACGTGAAAAACAAACGGGGAGACGGTTATCACGAAATTTCGTCTCTTATGCAGGAGATATCCGTTTGCGACGACCTTTCTATTCTTGTCAAAAACGCAAAGAACGGAAACGAAGTCAGCATCAAGTGTTCCGATCCGGAAGTTCCGTGCGACGAAAGAAATACCTGTTACAAAGCGGTGTTCGCGTTTTTCTCGTATTTCGGAATCAAGGACAGACTTGTAAAAATAAATATCAAAAAGGGTATTCCGCTCCGTTCGGGTCTTGGGGGAGGCTCTTCGGATGCGGCGGCTGTCATCAATGCTCTTAACAAGATATTGAAGCTGGACGCGCCTGCGGAAGTTCTTGAAAAAGTAGCCGCAGAGGTCGGCGCGGACGTTCCGTTCTTTATCAGGGGCGGAATGCAGCGTGCGGACGGTATCGGCGAAAAACTTACGCCGGTCAAGTGCGATTTCAGACCGTATTTTATCGTGGCCGCTCCCGCAAAGGGCGCAGCGACCGATGAGGTGTACGCGAAGTTTGACGAAATAGACCCGCAGCGTTCGGACGGAACGGGCAAGATACTGCACGCGATGTCGTTCGAGCTCAATCCTTATGATTTCCTTTCAAATTCTCTGCTTCCCGCGGCGACCGCGCTTGTGCCGGAAATAGAGGATGTTCTGACAAAACTTTCCGCAACGTCCACCATGGTAAACATGACGGGCAGCGGCTCTGCGGTTTACGCCGTTTACGAAACGTATTCGCAGGCGTTTGAGATACTTCAAAAATACAAAAAAGAATTTCCTTTCATCTCCGCGTGCATCTGCGTGGACAGAGAAAAGGAAGCAAAATAAAAGCGAATAAGAATCCCCGTTTTCCGCAGGACTGTTTTGAACCGACTGCGGAGAGGATTTCTATTTGTTGTTTATGATAAGCGGGAAAATATTTTTCGTCGCTTAAAATGCCGCGATATGCGGCGGAACGGAGTTTTTTAACAATGCATTACATGGGTTTGAATGAAATAAGAGAAAAATATCTCTCGTTCTTCGAAAGCAAGGGGCATTTGCGTTTGCCGAGCTTTCCGCTCATTCCGCAGAACGATAAGAGCATACTTCTCATAAACGCGGGCATGACCCCGATGAAGCCGTACTTCACCGGTCAGGAAACGCCGCCGAGAAACAGGGTAACAACTTGCCAGAAGTGCATAAGAACGCCCGACATCGACTGCGTGGGAAAAGACGCACGTCATGGCACGTTCTTTGAGATGCTCGGCAACTTCTCGTTCGGCGATTACTTCAAGCGCGAGGCTATCACCTGGGCGTGGGAGTTCTGCACAAAAGTTATGGAGATGCCCGTTGACAAACTTTATGTGACGGTATATCTCGAAGACGACGAAGCGTATGATATATGGACAAAAGAAATAGGCGTTGACCCGTCCCACGTTTCGCGCATGGGCAAGGAAGACAACTTCTGGGAACACGGTTCGGGACCCTGCGGTCCCTGCTCGGAAATTTATTTCGACAGAGGTGCGGACAAAGGCTGCGGCAGACCCGACTGCCATGTCGGCTGTGACTGCGACAGATACGTTGAGTTCTGGAACGTCGTTTTCTCACAGTTCAACAATGACGGACACAACAACTATACCCCGCTTGAAAAGAAGAACATCGACACCGGCATGGGACTTGAAAGACTTGCCTGCATCATGCAGGGCGTTGACAGCCTTTTCGATGTTGACACGATAAAGAACATCACGGCAAAAATTTCGGAGATGTCCGCCGTCAAATACGGTGAAAATCACCTTGCGGACGTTTCGCTGCGCGTTATAACGGACCATATCAGAAGCACCACGTTCATGGTCTGCGACGGTGTTCTTCCGTCAAACGAGGGCAGAGGTTACGTTCTTCGCCGCCTTTTGAGAAGAGCGGCGCGTCACGGCAGACTTCTCGGCATAAAAGAGCCGCATTTCCTGGCGGAACTTGCCGAGGTCGTTATTCACGAAAGCGAATCCGCTTATCCCGAACTGCGTGAAAAAGCGGCGTATATAAAGAAAGTCATCGAGCAGGAAGAAGACCGTTTCGAAAAGACGATAGACCAGGGTCTTGCCATTCTCGGCGATATAATCAAGAGAGTTAAGGACGTTGCGGGAAAGATTCTTGACGGCGAAGAGACTTTCAGACTTTACGACACGTTCGGCTTTCCGATAGACCTGACAAGGGAAATAGCCGCAGAAAACGGACTTGAAACCGACGAAAAACGCTTCCTTGAACTTATGGCGGAGCAGAAAAAGACCGCAAGAAGTGCGGCGAAAGGCTTTGCGGCTTCCGCATGGAAAGACAATGAAGCGTTGGCGACGATAGAAAAGACCGAGTTCAGCGGATATACAAAACTTGTGGATACCGCAAAAGTGCTTGCGATACTCAAAGACGACGAGGCGGTAGGCGTTGCCGAACAGGGCGACGACGTTACCGTTGTGCTTGACAGAACCCCGTTCTATGCGGAAAGCGGCGGACAGGTCGGAGACAAAGGCGTGCTGACTGCGGGAGAGACTTCTCTTCTCGTGCGCGACACCAAAAAGGCAAACGGAATCTATCTGCACGAATGTTCCGTTGCGTTTGGTTCTCTGACTGTCGGCGATGAGGTCAAGGCTTGCGTAAACAAGAGCGAACGACTTGCCACGATGAGAAACCACTCGGCGGTGCATTTGCTGCAAGCGGCGCTGCGCGACGTTCTCGGCGACCATGTTACACAGGCGGGTTCTTACGTTGACGCAAAACGCGCACGTTTCGACTTCACGCACTTTGAAGCGATGACCGAAGAAGAACTTGCGACGGTTGAAAGACTTGTCAACGAATATATACTTTCCCTTACCGAAATAGATACGCTCGAACTTCCCATTGCGGAAGCGAAAAAACTCGGCGCGCTTGCGCTGTTCGGCGAAAAGTACGGTGAGATAGTCCGCGTTGTTCGCATGGGCGACATCTCAACGGAGTTCTGCGGCGGTACGCACGCGAAGAACACAGCGGAAATAGGTCTTTTCAAGATAGTTTCCGAAACCGGCGTTGCGGCGGGCGTCAGAAGAATCGAAGCCGTAACGGGTCTGAACGTGCTTGAATATCTGAATGAAAAACAACAGACCGTTTCGGGCGTTGCTTCCGTGCTGAAAGCATCCGAAAGCGAACTTGTGCACAAAGCGGAAAGCGTGGTTGCGCAGAACAAGGCTCTTGCAAAAGAGGTCGAGGCTCTGAACAACAAACTTTCATTCGCCAAACTCGAAGGCGTTGTCAAGTCCGCGGAAGAGATAAACGGCAACCTCGTTATGGTTGCCCGTATCGACGCTTCGACGGACGCGCTGCGTGCGATGTGCGACGCGCTCCGCGATAAATACGCGAACGGCGTTGCGCTTCTTGCCGGCGTTTCCGACGGCAAGGTTGCCATAGCGGCGGGCGTCGGAAAAGACGCGGTCGCGGCGGGTGTCCGCGCGGGAGACCTTGTCAAAGTCGCGGCAAAGATTTGCGGCGGCGGCGGTGGCGGAAGACCCGACAGCGCAACGGCAGGCGGCAGAGACGCTTCGAAATTGGGCGAGGCTCTTGCGGCTGTAAAGGAAACTCTGAAAGCGTAAGGTGAAAAAAATGAGCGATTGCATTTTCTGCAAGATTGCCGCGGGAGAGATTCCCTCGACAAAGGTATACGAAGACGATGACGTTTTGGCGTTCCGCGACATAAATCCGCAGGCACCCGTTCATATCGTTTTCGTTCCGAAAAAACATCTGATGTCCTCGATGAACGATATAACCGAGGAAAACGCTTATATCGTGGGCAAGATAATGCTTGCGATAAAGGCAACAGCCGAAAAGCTCGGTCTTGAAAGCGGCTACCGCATTATCAACAACTGCGGCAGAGACGCGGGACAGACCGTGCAGCATATCCACTTCCATTTGCTTGCGGGTGTGGATATGGGCGAAAAACTTGTATAAACAGGCTTGAAAAAGTCCTGAAAAAGGGATAAAAAGGTGACGGGTGGCTTCCCGCAACCGAGACTGCGGGAGCGACCGACGTTTGTCGGTCGCTCTTTGCAAAAAACAGAGAAATAAGGAAAAAAAAGGAAGATAAAACTTTCAGAATAACCGAAACAGACGGCGGGCTTCCGCTTGTCTGTCGGGACTGAACATATTCAGTCCGTGAAAGGGATATATTATGAAACGCTTCCTTGTTTTCTTGCTGACTGCGGCGACGCTCGCATTTTCTCTTTGCTCCTGCTCAAAACTGCCTTTCGGCAGACCTGCCGAAAACGCCGTGTCCGTGACCGAACGGACAGAAAGTCCGACGCATACGGGCGGTGAGGGAACTCCCGAAAAAGAAGTCATTCAGAAGGGCGTAAGCGGCGCGTGGGTATCGACGGTGGCGAATATCGACTTTCCGTCATCTCCGACGCTTGGTGCGGATGAACTCAAAAAAGAGATAGACTCTATAATTTCGGACGCCGAAACTTACGGCTTGAACGCTCTGTTTTTGCAGGTAAGACCGTGCGCGGACGCGATATATCCGTCAAGGATTTTTCCGTCAAGCGCATATATCTGCGGCAAACAGAGCGGGGAATTGCCGCTTGACGTTCTGGATTATTTTATCGCGGCGGCGCACGCGAAAAACATTGATGTTCACGCATGGATAAACCCGTACCGCGTGACCTGTGCTTCGTCTTCGGGATATAACGAGGACACTTTGGCGGCGGAAAACCCCGCAGTGCTTCACCCCGAATGGGTCGTTCGCCATTCATGGACGGAAAACGGCGTCCGCAAGTATGCGTGTTTTTTCAATCCCGCATTGCCCGAAGTCCGAAAACTTATCTGCGACGGGGTCGAAGAACTTATCGCGAATTACGATATCGACGGCATACATTTTGACGATTATTTTTATCCGTATGCGGACGCGGCATCGTTTGACGACGGCGAGACTTACGACCTTTACGGCAACGGTATGCCGCGCGACGATTGGCGGCGTGCGAACGTGAATGCGCTTATCGAACAGGTTCATGGCGTATGTGCGGGCAGGGTCGTGTTCGGCGTCAGTCCGTGCGGCGTTTGGGCGCGGAAAAGTGAAAAGACCCCGAACGGTACAGAGGGGATAGGCTATACCGTTTCCGCATATTCGGACGTTTATGCCGATGTCTACGAATGGATAGAAAACGGAAGAATAGATTATGTCTGTCCGCAACTGTATTGGCAGATAAGTCATTCCTCGGCGCCGTTCTGCGTTCTTGCCGATTGGTGGAACGATGTCTGCGGCGAATACGGGGTCACATTATATATAGGTATAGGCGCGTATCGCGGCGCGGAGAGCGGAGCGTATTCATCGCCCGACGAAATAGCGTCGCAGGTCGCTTATGCGAACGGGAAAGAAAACTGCAAAGGCGTTGTGTTTTTCTCGTTTCGCAGTTTGAGAAAGAATTATGCGGATGTTCAGGCGTCCGTAAAAGTTGCATACGAAGATTTTGCGGGAGGTTGAAGAAATGCTGAAAAGGCTTGTCGGATTTTGCGTTGTGCTTGTTTTGACATTCGGGCTTTGTCTGCCCGCGTTTGCAGAAAAAGCGCTTGTCGGAGACATTGACGGCGATTGGGTCGTGAGCAGTTCCGATGCCCGTAAAATTCTTGAATACGCGCGTTCGGGCGAGGAGTTGCCAGCATATATAAAGGCGGTTGCGGACATAGACGGCGACGGCAAAATAACCGAAAACGACGCCCGTCTTGCGTTGAAATATGCCATAGACGGCACCGAACGGCTTGTTGAGGTTGAACCGCCCGACGAAGAGACTTCGGAGGTCGAATATATGTGTCTGACGGTCGGCGAAACCTGTGATTTGAACGCGTTCGGGGATTTTTCCGCGTCCGCTTGGCGCTCGACGGATACCTCGGTCGCCGCGGTAGAAAACGGAAAAATAGTTGCAAAAGCCCTCGGTTCCTGCGAAATTTCCGCATCAAACGGCAAAAAAACGCATACCGTGCGTCTGCGCGTTTCTCCCTCTGTTTCGGACGAGGCTCCGTTGCTTGTTATCGACGTTTCCAGCCATCAGGGAAAAGTTGATTTCAACGCGGTGCGCGATTCCGGCATAACCGCTGTTCTCATAAGACTTGGCATAGGAAACTTTGCAAAATACCCGTCGCAGAAAGATTCGCGCTTTGACGAAAACGTCAAAGCCGCCTGTGAAGCGGGACTTGATGTCGGTGTTTACGTTTATTCTTATGCGGAAAATACCGAAGAGGCCGCCGCGGAAGCGAATGCGACGATAGACGCTTTGAAAGACCTCGGCGGTATGCTGACATACCCCGTTTATTTTGACTATGAAGAGTTCGTGCTCGGCAAAGCGCTCGGTACGGAAGTGGTTCGGATGTATTGCGAAATGCTCCGTTCAGCGGGTTGGTATTCCGCATGCTACGCAAGTGCCAGCGTGTTCTTTTACAACCTCGACAAAGCCGCTTTGCGCGATTACGATTTTTGGGTCGCGGCATACGGTCCCGACGACGGCGGAATTTACGACGGCGCAATATCGCGTTTCCTCGGCAAGGACGAGTATGCGATGTGGCAATATACGTCAAAAGGTTCCGTTCCGGGAATTACGACCGGCGTTGACCTCAACTTCTGCTATAAAAGTTTTCCGAAAACGATAATCAACGGCGGATATAACGGTTTCCGCCCCGAGGGACTGCCGCAGACCGTTGTTCCCGTTGTCGCTCCGTCCGCAAGCGGTTCGGCTCAGGCGGGCGCAAAGGTTTATTCGGACGCGGTCATCCCCGACGAACTGAAATATTCCCAAAGCGGAGAGGAATAATAATCAGGTAAATAAATAATGCGAGCGGAAGTGTCGCTCGTATATAAAAATGAAAAGAAAAGAGGTTTTTTCTATGCCCGTAGGTGCAATTATCGGCATTATCGCTGCCGCAGTGGTTCTTTTGATCATTCTGGCAAATCTCAAAATCGTTCCGCAGGCGGCGGAATATGTTATTGAATTTCTCGGCAAGTACAAAGCAACATGGACGGCAGGCGTTCATGTCAAAGTGCCTTTCTTTGAACGCATCGCAAAAAGAGTGACGCTCAAAGAGCAGGTACTCGATTCGCCGCCGCAGCCCGTTATCACAAAGGATAACGTTACAATGCAGATAGATACCGTTATATATTTCTGCATTTTTGACGCAAAACTTTATGCTTACGGCGCCGTCAATCCCATCTCCGCGCTCGAAAATCTTGCCGCAACAACACTCCGTAACATCGTCGGCGAACTCGAACTTGACGGAACGCTGACTTCCCGTGACACAATAAACGGAAAAATGACGGAGATCCTTGACGAGGCAACCGACAAATGGGGTATCAAGGTCAACCGTGTCGAACTGAAAAATATCATTCCGCCCGCGGAGATTCAGAACGCGATGGAAAAACAGATGAAAGCGGAACGCGACCGCCGCGAAACGCTTTTGCAGGCGGAGGGACACAAGGCAGCCGCGATCACCCGCGCAGAGGGTGACAAACAGGCGATGATACTTGCCGCAGAGGGTGAAAGAGACGCACGCATCGCAAGAGCCGAGGGTGAAGCCAAGGCGATATATCTTGCAAAGAAAGCGGAAGCGGACGGACTTGCCGCGCTGCGTGAAGCAGGCGCGGACGCCGCCGTTCTTGAACTCAAAAAATATGAAGCGCTTGTTGCAATGTCAAACGGCAGAGCTTCGAAGATAATCGTGCCTACCGACGCGGTAAACGCGACAAAAGCGAATGTTATGTTTTCCGAAGTTACGGGGCTGGGCGACGTTACCAAGCCCGCACCCGAGGAAAAGCCCCCGAAAAAGCCCGACCCGTGCTGCGACTGACGGCAGAAAAAGGTAAAAGTAAAAACAGAAACGGAAAAACTGCCGCCCGACGGAAACGTCGGGCGGCATTGACTTTTTGGAAACGTTGTGATATACTTTATCCATATATTCAAAAACTTATTGCCTTTTAATCCGACGATGGGGCGGTATACTCAGCATGAAAATGTTTAAAGGGGGCTTGTTGATGCCGAAAATAATCAAAGACATGCATTGTTTTATGGCAGAGGCGGAGAGATATGGATTTGAAACAAAAAAAGAGAGAATAAAGATTTATATCGATTTTTTGCATTGCAAATGCCGTTTTCATTGCAGACGTGACGAATATTTCTTGTTGAAGTATTATGTATACAGAGATTGGTACAGAAAATATTTTTTGACATATTGGCAGAGACCCCATTATTGGGCATATATAAATAAAAATCGTTTGACATTGTCCAAAATGTTTATGTACGGAAGACTTAAAGAGTATTACGGGCGTGAACTCTTTGCGTTAAACGAACATACCGCCGAAGAATTTACCGATTTTGTGAAGAAAACCGGTAAGGTTTTTGTAAAACCGGACAGAGGTTCCTGCGGGCTCGGCGCTTCCGTGCTTGAATATGTTGACGACGCGACCTGTAAACAGAAATACGAAGAACTTGTCAAGGAAGATATGATATGCGAAGAATATATCAGACAGTGCAAAGAACTTGACGAGCTTTGTCCGACCTCGATCAACTCCTGCCGTATAATGACGCTTCGTGACAAGACCGAAACGAAAGTTCTTGCCGCAACTATAAAAATGAGCAAGGGAGAATCGTTTGTTGACAATATGTACGCAAACGGTATCGGTGCCGCCGTTGATGTGAAAACAGGTGTTGTTACCACTGTGGGCAGAGATTATGAGGACAATGTTTATATCTATCATCCCATGACGGGAAAGATTATTCCCGGAATACAACTTCCTTTTTGGCAGGAGACGCTTTACATCGTAAAAAAAGCCCATGAAGCATTTCCCGAAAGCGCAGTTTTGGGGTGGGATATTGCGTTCACTCCCGATGGACCGATTATTATTGAAACAAATGGTGCTCCGGGGACGAAGATTCACCAGTTTGCGGATAAAGAACCGAAGGGCAAGCCTATCATGGATTACATTGCTGTAAAAAGCAACCGTGTTTACGATTTGAAAGAAAATAACAGACCCAATAAAGATCCCAACTTACAGGGATATTGGGTAAAACTCAGAGAAGAGAACAATAAGAAAAAGTAGCCAAACAAAAATTGTTGGCTTTCAATTTGACGGGTGCCGTAAAACGTAAGTTTTTACGGTATCCGTTTTTTACATTTGTTTTACGATGGACTAGAAGAAAAAGTACACGGCTTTCGGATAGTTCTCTTCAACGGGGCTTTCCCGTTGAGTTCGTTGATATTAAATATGAGACTTTCGTTGAAACAGTAAACATAAAAATGTGAGGTCTGCACCCGAAAAACGGTTGATTTCGTAAAAAATATGCGCGAAGTTGTGCGATGTATGCTTACGAGTCTGTGTGAATTAGTGCAATATTGTTTGGATTTGTCGTTGACATTCAATCGCAAAACAAACCTGTTTTGCGAACAGCCATGTGCGAGAGAGCGGAGCGAACGTTCGCACGGCATATATAAATAGTATACCTTTTTCAAATAACATATCTTCAACGGGGCTTTCCCGTTGAAATCGCAGACATAAAAATATGGGTTTTGGATTGGAAAACGGTTGATTTCGTAAAAAATATGCACGAAATTGTGCAATGTATACATATAGATGTGTGTGAATTAGTGCAATATTGTTTGAATTAGGCGTTGACATTCACATGAATATGTGGTACAATATTCACATCGAAAAATAAAACATTCACCCGAATGTCTCGGGCTGAAAAGAGGTTGTTTATTATGAAGAGATTTGCAGCAATGCTGCTTGTCGTAGCGATGGCGTTTGCTTGTCTGTTTGCTTTCGCAGGCTGCGGCAACAACGACAAAGGAAACACTACCAAAGGTTCCGCGGACGGCTCCGAAACAGGTGTCGCATCGGGAACGTTCAAACTCGGCGGTATCGGTCCTCTTACGGGCGACGCCGCGATTTACGGCACTGCCGTTATGAATGGCGCTCAGATCGCGGTTGACGAGATCAACGCCAAAAACGGCAACGTTAAATTTGAGTTCAAGTCCGCGGACGACGTTTCGGACGCCGAGACTTCCACCAACGCTTACAACAGCCTGCTTGACTGGGGTATGCAGATCCTTATAGGTCCCGTTACCACAGGTCCGGCTATCGCGGTTTCTTCACTTACATACAGCGACAGAGTTTTTGCTTTGACCCCGTCCGCATCCTCCACCGACGTTATCAGCGGCAAGGATAATATGTTCCAGGTATGCTTTACCGACCCGAACCAAGGTGTCGGCGCGGCTGACTACATGTCGGAAAATATGGCAGGCGTAAAAGTTGCCGTTATTTACAGAAACGATGACGCATACTCGCAGGGTATCCGTGATACTTTCGTTAAGGAAGCCGCTTCCAAGGGTATCGAAGTTGTTTACGAAGGCACCTTCACAAAAGATTCTTCGACGGACTTCTCCGTTCAGTTGACCGCTTCCAGACAGGCGGGCGCCGACACGATATTCCTTCCCATTTACTATCAGCCCGCTTCCGTTATCCTGAAACAGGCAAAAGATATGGGATATGAGCCGACGTTCTTCGGCGTTGACGGTATGGACGGTATTCTTACCCTTAAAGGCTTTGATACTTCTCTTGCCGAGGGCGTTATGCTTCTGACCCCGTTCGCGGCAGACTCCACCGATGAACTGACTCAAAATTTCGTAAAGACCTACAACGATAAATACGGTCAGACTCCCAACCAGTTCGCTGCCGACGCTTACGACGCGGTTTACGCCGTATATGAAGCGATAAACAAGGCCGGCTGCACCTCTGACATGACCACAGAAGAAATCTGCGACGCCATCGTTGCGGTTATGCCGAACATCGTCCTTAACGGACTTACCGGTCAGGGTATGACATGGAAGAGCACCGGTGAAGTTTCGAAAGAACCGAAAGCTGTTGTTATCAAGAACGGCACTTACGTTCTTCCCGAAAATCAATGATAAAAGTGGGATATATCCCGCAAAATAAAAGAGTTTTTATGTAAAAGAGAACTTTCGGCTGCCGCGTGCTGACCTCCCGCGGCAGCCGAATCAGGTGTATTCTTTCAACGTATTCCCTCGTATACGGAAAACCCCGAAACGGCAGTCATGGGCGTGGTATGCCCGAACCCTTGTCGAATTTTGCGGTTTGGCGTCTTCCGTATGCGACGGAATACCGTAATTTATTTTTTTACGCGCACGCGCGTGTATGCGTGTGTATATTATATAATTCAACATTTCGGTTGCCGCTCGGCAACACCTCGCCAAAAAAGAAAAAAGAGGTACTTTTATGGAATTTCTCTCGTATCTTATCAGCGGGATAAGCCTCGGAAGCGTTTATGCCATCATCGCCCTCGGTTATACGATGGTTTACGGCATAGCAAAGATGCTTAACTTCGCGCACGGAGACGTTATCATGGTCGGAGGCTATATCTCCTTCTTTGCGTCTGCGTTCATCACCGAAAAATTCACGTCATTCCCCGCATGGGTCTCGGCGATAGTTTCAATCCTTGCCGCCGTCGTTGTCTGCACCGTGCTCGGCATTCTTATCGAGGGGCTTGCGTATAAACCGCTCCGTGCGGCTTCGTCGCTTGCGGTTCTTATAACCGCGATAGGCGTTTCGTATCTGCTTCAAAACTCGGCGCTGCTTATCTGGGGATCCGACCCGAAGACATATTCGTCCGTCATCTCGGGCACGCTTCATCTGTTTGACGGCAAACTCTCGATTTCCTACATAGCAATGTTCACCATTCTCTGCTGTGTTGTCATCATGGTTGCGCTGACGCTCTTCACGTCAAAAAGCAAACTCGGCAAGGCAATGCGTGCTTGCTCCGAAGACAAAGGCGCGGCACAGTTGATGGGTATCAACGTCAACAGAACCATTTCGATGACCTTTGCGATAGGCTCCGCGCTTGCCGCCGTTGCGGGCGTTCTGCTTTGCTCGTCATATCCCACCCTTTCTCCCACGACCGGTTCAATGCCCGGTATCAAGGCATTCACCGCCGCCGTTTTCGGAGGCATCGGTTCTATTCCGGGCGCGTTCCTCGGCGGACTTCTGCTCGGCGTTATCGAGTCCTTTGCCAAGGCTTACATTTCAACGCAGCTTTCGAACGCGATAGTGTTCGCTGTTCTTATAGTCGTACTTCTTGTCCGTCCCGCGGGACTTTTGGGCAAGAACGTTCAGGAAAAAGTATAAGGAGGACGTTATGGGAAACAAAAGATTCAAACTCAAAAAAACAAACGTCTTTGATTATGCGACCTACCTGTTCGTTATCGTCGTTTTCGTTATCGTTACCGCTCTTAACTCCGCGGGCGCACTGAACCGCTCTCAACAGGGCTGGCTCGTTCCCGCCTGCTGCTACATCGTTATGGCTATCTCGCTCAACCTCACCGTCGGCATTATGGGCGAACTTTCGCTCGGTCATGCGGGCTTTATGAGCGTCGGCGCATTCTCCGGCGCGATAGTCTCCACCGCGCTTGCGGACTCCGTTCCCGATAAATGGCTCCGTCTGCTTCTTGCAATAATCATCGGTGCCGTTCTTGCGGGCATAATGGGCTTCCTTATCGGTATCCCCGTTCTCCGTCTTCGCGGCGACTATCTTGCGATAGTTACACTTGCATTCGGCGAAATAATAAAAGACCTTATCAACTGCCTTATCGTCGGCGTTGATTCAAACGGACTTCACATCATATTCAACGCTACGGGCAGCAAAAACGTCACCGACCTCGGTCTTGAAGAGGGCGGAAAAGCCATCATCAAAGGCGCACAGGGTACGGTGGGCATTCAGCGTATTGCCACCTTTACGGCAGGCTTTATCCTGATAATGGTTGCGCTTGTTATCGTGCTGAACCTTGTTCGCAGCCGCACGGGTCGTGCTATAATCGCGGTTCGCGACAACCGTATCGCCGCCGAAGCCTGCGGTATAAACGTTATGAAGTACAAGATGATAGCGTTTACGATATCCGCCGCAATTGCGGGTGCTGCGGGTGCACTTTACGGTCTTAACTATTCCGGCATAACTGCCGCAAAGTTCGATTTCAACACATCCATACTCGTTCTTGTATTCGTCGTTCTCGGCGGACTCGGCAATATGCTCGGCTCGGTCATTGCCGCCACGCTCCTTTATCTTCTGCCCGAAGTCCTGCGCGGGTTCTCCGATTACCGTATGCTCATATATGCGGTCATCCTTATCCTTGTTATGGTCTTCAAGAACAACGAACAACTCAAATTCCTGCTTTCAAAAGCGGTATCGCCGATAACAAACCTGTTCCGCAAGGCAAAGAAAGGAGAGAAACAGAATGGATAAGTTTCAAAAGGGAAAAATGGTTCCCGTTCCGTCTCATTCCATAGTGCCCGAAAGAGACGTCAACGAGACTCCCGCTCTCGAATGCCGACACCTCGGCATTGATTTCGGCGGACTTCACGCGGTTGAGGATTTCAACTTCACGATAGGTAAAACGGAAATTGCGGGTCTTATAGGTCCCAACGGTGCGGGCAAGACCACGGTTTTCAATCTTCTTACAAAGGTTTATCAGCCCACACGCGGCGTTATCATGATAAACGGCGAGGACACCGCGGGCAAAACGACCCCGCAGATAAACAAGATGGGCGTTGCGAGAACGTTTCAGAACATCAGACTTTTCTCCAATATGACCGTTGAAGACAATGTTAAAGTAGGTCTTCATAATCAGGTCAAATACAGCACGGCGGAGGGTATTTTCCGTCTTCCGCGCTTCTGGGGCAAGGAAAAACAGGCTCATGAAAAGGCTATGGAATTGCTTTCGATCTTCGGCATGGAGGATATGCACGACTGGAAAGCAGGTTCGCTGCCTTACGGCGCACAGCGCAGACTTGAAATCGTCCGCGCGCTTGCAACAAATCCCCGTCTTCTTCTGCTTGACGAACCCGCCGCGGGCATGAACCCCGCCGAGACCGTCGATCTTATGGAAAACATCGTCCGCATAAGAGACGATTTCAAAATAGCCGTTCTTCTTATCGAGCACGATATGAAACTCGTTATGGGTATCTGCGAGGGTATCTGCGTGCTGAACTTCGGCAAAGTTATCGCAAAGGGTACCGCGGAAGAGATACAGTCGAACCCCGTTGTTATCGAGGCGTATCTCGGAAACAGAAAGGAGAATTGAGAGTATGTCGGATATAATGCTTAAAGTCAACGATATCAACGTTTATTACGGCAGTATTCATGCAATCAAAGATATCTCCTTTGAAGTACGCAAGGGACAGATTGTTACGCTTGTCGGCGCAAACGGCGCAGGCAAAAGCACAACGCTTCAAACGATTTCCGGCCTTCTTCATTCAAAGACCGGTTCGATAGAATTTCTCGGCAAAAACCTTGCGGGCGTCGCACCCCACAAGATAGTTGAACACGGTTTGGCGCACGTTCCCGAGGGACGCCGCGTATTTCTCCAAATGAGCGTTGAGGAAAACCTCGAAATGGGCGCATACACACGCCCCCGCTCGGAGATAGACGACGGTATAGCGGACGTATATTCACGTTTCCCGCGTCTGAAAGAACGCCGCAAGCAGGTGGCGGGTACGCTTTCGGGCGGCGAACAGCAGATGCTTGCCATGGGCAGAGCGCTTATGTCCAAGCCGCAGTTGCTTATGCTTGACGAGCCGTCGATGGGTCTTTCGCCCATTCTTGTCGATCAGATCTTTGACATTATCAAGGAACTGCACAACGCGGGCACAACTATACTGCTTGTTGAGCAGAACGCGCAGATGGCGCTTTCGATAGCGGACAATGCTTATGTTCTCGAAAGCGGCAAGATAGTGCTTTCCGGCACGGGCGCGGAACTTCTTGCCAGTGAGCAGGTTAAGAAAGCATATCTCGGCGGTTAACGGGGATGTAAAAAAAGCCCAGACCGCAAAAAAGGCTGGAAAAATACAAAAAAAGCAATGGTCTAAAAGATAAATAAAAAGACTCAAAACAGAGATTTTTGTGTTTTCTTTCATAAATAATGGTTTATACGCCTTTTTTGCTACTGGCGAATCTCGCCTCTCGATGTATAAACATACACCTTCGGGTTCGATTCACCCATTCTGAACATTTTTCCCTATCCCCAAGGGATGTAAAAAGGCTGAAAATATAATAAATAACACGCTTAAAGACAATGAAAATACCGAAGTTGAGTTAAGGTCGCACAAACTCAACTTCGGTGTTTTGCTTATTTTTGACAAAAAACGTTTTCCGGGTTGACAAAAAAATGCCTTTGTGTTAGAATAGATGGGAACAAGGAAGTTCAGAGGGTATAGCCTCATAGAGGGAGAACCGGTGTTTGCGTTTGCGACAGGCGGTTTTCCCTTGTGTTGCACCCCGAAAAAATTTTATATATCTTTGAAAGGTTGATTTCCGACATGAACAATCCGTACGAGAATATGCTGAGCGTGCTTGAAGACGCGGCAAAAATGATGGGACTTTCTCCCGACGAGTACGTTATGCTCAAATACCCCGAAAGAGAGTTGAAAGTTGCCATTCCCGTTGAAATGGATGACGGTCACATCGAAGTTTTCGAGGGCTATCGCGTTCAACATTCCTCCGTCAGAGGTCCTTACAAAGGCGGTATCCGTTTCCATCAGGACACGGACATCAACGAAGTCAAGGCGCTTGCCGCTTGGATGAGTTTCAAATGCGCCGTTGCGGGCATTCCTTACGGCGGCGGCAAAGGCGGTATAACCGTTGATCCGAGAAAACTCTCGAAAGGCGAACTTGAAAGACTGACGAGAAAATTCACCGAGAAGATCGCTCCCGTTATCGGTCCCGAGACCGATATTCCCGCGCCCGACGTTAACACCAACGGCGAGATCATGGGTTGGATAATGGACGAGTATTCGAAACTTGCCGGCAAACAGTGTCCCGGCGTCGTAACGGGCAAACCCATTGCGATAGGCGGCTCTCTCGGCAGAACAGCGGCGACCGCAAACGGAGTTGTAATGACTGCCGAAAACGCGCTTTCCTACCTCGGCAAAGCGGGCACGCATAACAGAATTGCCGTTCAGGGACTCGGAAACGTAGGCGGACTTACCGCGCAGATCATGTATGACAAGGGCTATAAGATCGTCTGCGTCAGCGACGTTTACGGCTGTGTTTACGACGAAAACGGACTTAACATAACGGAAATCAGAAACTATATCGCTTCCGGCAAAACGCTCAATACCTACACGGGCGCAAAACAGCTTGTTCGTGAAGCCGTGCTGACCTGCGACTGCGACGTGCTTATTCCGTGCGCTCTCGAAAATCAGATAACCGAGAAAAATGCGGCTGACGTCAAAGCGTTCCTTATCGTTGAGGGCGCGAACGGTCCGACGACTTATGAAGCCGATAAGATTCTCGAACAGAAAGGCATTCCCGTTGTTCCCGACATTCTCGCCAACGGCGGCGGCGTTGTCGTTTCCTACTTCGAATGGGTTCAGAACCTCTCCAACTTCTACTGGTCGGAAGAAGACGTAAACGAAAAACTTGCACACAGAATGAACAACTCTTTCGAAGCCGTTACAAAGGCAAAAGAGCAGTACGGCACAACGTTCAGAAACGCGGCTTACGCCGTTGCGATAGGCAGAATCGTGGAATCCACCAAGATCCGCAAGCCGTGGCACTGATTATATCTGACAAATGAAAAATATGTCCGCAGAGAAAACCTCTGCGGACTGTTTTTTGCTGAAAGTTTTTAAGGACTGTTTTTTGTCTCATCGAAAATTTTTACGAACGTTTTATCTTTCAAAACCCCGAAAAATGCCTGTTTTTGCCGAAACAAACGGCAAAAATCTCGATTTGTGTATGTTTGACGCGAAAAAAGATCTCGATTTGTGTTGTTTTAGTCTTTACAAAAATCTCGATTTGTGTTATAATATGCGTATAGAAAATCTCGGTTTGTGTATATTTTATATGTATAAAAATCTTGATTTGTGTAAAGGTGTAATTAAAAACCTCGATTTTATCATATTTTGGAGATGTATATGCGCAGAAAAGCATACGATAGTTTGTTGGCGTGGAAGAACGGGTCTGCGGGAAAGACCGCATTGCTTGTTCAGGGTGCGCGCCGCGTCGGAAAGAGTTATATAGTTGAAGAGTTTGCAAAGAAAGAATACCGTTCCTATATACTCATAGATTTCAACAAGGCGGGGGAACAGGTCAAAGATCTTTTCAACAACGATCTGAACGATATGCGTTCATTCTTTTTGAAACTGTCCGCATTGTACGGCACATCTTTGCATGAAAGGGAATCTCTGATAATTTTTGACGAGGTTCAACTCTTTCCCCGCGCGAGAAGCGCCGTGAAATATCTTGTTGCGGACGGTCGGTATGATTATATTGAAACAGGCTCTCTGATTTCCATTCGGGAAAACGTTAAGGATATTCTCATTCCGTCCGAGGAAGACAGGCTTGATATGTACCCGTTTGATTTCGAAGAGTTTTTGTGGGCTCTCGGTGATGAGACTATCATGCCGCTTATTCGGGATTCTTTTGAAAAAAAACGTCCGCTCGGGCAGGCATTGCACAGAAAGACAATGAATTTGTTCCGTCAGTATATAACGGTGGGCGGAATGCCGCAGGCGGTAGAAGCGTTTGTCAGAACAAACGATCTTTCGGAAGTCGATCGCGCAAAACGCAGAATATTGAATTTGTACAGAGACGATATACGGAAGCACGCAAAAGGATATGAGATGAAAGTTGAGGCGATATACGACGAAATTCCGTCTCAGCTGAAAAATCAGAACCGTCATTTCAAGATTTCATCGCTTGAAAAGGGGGCACGTTTCGGTGAATACAGAGATGCCATGTTCTGGCTCTCCGACGCGATGATAGTCAATAACTGTTATAATTCAACGGAACCGAATGTCGGTTTGAATATGAACAGGGACAGAACTCTTTTAAAATGCTATATGTCGGATACGGGGTTGCTTGTCAGTCATGCCTTTGACGAGAATCGCATTATGGGAGAAGAAATATATAAAAAACTTTTGATCGACAAGCTTGAAGTGAATATGGGCATGGTAACTGAAAATGCGGTGGCTCAAATGCTGACAGCGGCGGGACATAGGCTTTATTTTTATTCAAGCCCGTCCCGAAATCAGGCACAGGACAGAATGGAAATAGATTTTCTTATTTCCAAGAGCCGCGTCGGAAACAGACATAATATCAGCCCGATAGAAGTAAAGTCGGGAAAAAATTATACGTTGTCATCTCTTCGGAAATTCGTCGCAAAATACGGCGAACAACTGCACACTCCGTATGTGTTGCATTCGGCGGATTTGAAAATCGAGGACGGAATAACGTTTCTGCCGTTGTACATGGCGTGTCTTTTATAAAAATAAAACAGCGTTCGGTGCCTTTATCGGAGCCGAACGCTGTTTTTTCTTGTTGTGTTGTTATACCCTGACCGCTTGGAGTTTTGCTCTGCGGAGAGAAACGCCCATGAAAGTTTTTGTTTCAAATTCGGGGTTCTCGGGTTTGAGCCAAAGCGAATCTTTTGCGTAATCGAGGTGGCGGACAAGCAGTTCGTCACCCAACGCGACAAGCGCGACCGTTCCTACTTCGCCGAGTTTTTTTGTTTCTCTGAAAAGAACGTATTCGTTTTCTTTGATAAGCGGTTCCATGGATTTATCGGGCATACGGAACCAGAACAGTCCCTCTGCGGCATCTTCGCCGAGTTCCGTTTCTTTTTCGGACGAGGGTTCGCCGTCCAGATATTCGTCAGCCGTGTCGTATACGGGAATAAGCATTGTTTTTATACCTCCGAGCGTTTGCTTTCGTTTATTGTATCACATCGGAGCGCATAATTCAATGAATATTTTTCAAAAAATGCACTCTCGGAGGTTTTTCCTTTCTTTTTCGTCTTGATTTTTATATAAATATATGCTAAAATAAAATGAAAAATTATAAATAATCACAACACCGACATTGAAACGGCTTTTTGTTCGGGCTGTCTATGCTCGGTTATGCCGAATATATTCCGACAGCGGAAAGGAAAGGGAAAACGCAATGAAACTTATACTTGCTTCGGGGTCACCGAGAAGAAAAGAACTTTTGACACGCGCGGGCGCGGAATTTGAAGTCTGCGTTTCCGACGTTGACGAAAGCGGCGTTTTCGGCACGCCCGAAGAAGTTGTTTCCAAACTTTCCGAAATGAAAGGTGCGGCGGTGTTCGCTTCTCATAAAAACGATTGTGTGCTTTCCGCCGACACGGTCGTAGCTCTCGACGGCGAGATATTCGGAAAACCGAAAGACGCCGACGACGCTCTGCGAATGGTTGAGGCCCTTGCGGGACGTTCGCATTTTGTGTATACGGGTGTTTGCGTTATGTTTGAAAAGAACGGTAAGCCCGTTGTTGAAAAGAACGTCGTGGGTACGGAAGTGTTCTTCCGCAACGCCTGCGAAGAAGAACTCAAAGCGTATGTGGCAACAGGCGAACCGATGGGCAAAGCCGGCGCTTACGCGATACAGGGCAGGGGCGGAAATTTTGTTGAAAGAATAAACGGGGACTGGTCAAACGTTGTCGGACTTCCCGTTTGCACGGTTATTGAAATGCTTGAAAAAGCAGGAATCAGGATTTGGTGAAAATATGCTGTTCAGTTTCAGTTTGTTTCATAAAACGACTCTCGGAATCTCTCTCGGGTCGTCGAATACATATATTGCGCGTCACGGCAAAGGCATAGTTCTCGGCGAGCCGTCGGTCGTCGCGACGGATATTTACAACGAAAAAGTTGTCGCGATAGGCGACAAGGCAAAAAAAATGATAGGCAGAGCACCCGAAACGATAAGCGTCGATCGCCCCATAAGCGGCGGCATTATCTCCGATTTTGACAAGACGGTCGCAATGCTTTGTCAGTATGTCTCCCGCGTTGTGCAGACAAGAATAGGCATAACATCAGCCATTGTTGTTCCCGCGGCGGCGTCAAGTGTTGAAAGACGCTCCATGCGCGATATGGCAAAAGCGGCGTACGGCTCCCGCGTGGTGCCTGTGGACGAACCCATTGCGGCGGCGCTCGGCTGCGGACTTGACGTTTTCAGCGGACGCGGCCACATTATCGTGGACATCGGCGGCGGCAGAACGGATATAAGCGTTGTTGCCAACGGCGGCGTTATGCTTGCGCGTTCTCTTTCCGAATGCAGCGGCACATTTGACCGCGACATCATCAACTTTGTCAGAAAAAATTATAACATACTTATCGGCGACGGTACGGCGGAGGACGTCAAAAAACAACTCGGCTGCGCTTCGGACGTTAAAAACATGGAACTGATGACCCTGAACGGCAGACATCTTATTTCGGGACTTCCCGAAAACTTCGTGCTTTCAAGCGAGGACGTGCATCAGGCAATCGCATCAAGCGTCCGCGCCATAGTGGACGGCATTATGACCGTTCTCGGCAAGATCCCGCCCGAAATAGCGTCCGACCTGATACGCTCAAAGATACACCTTGTCGGCGGCGGCGCGCTGATGAAAGGCTGGACGGAACTTATTTACAAAGAAACGGGCATGGAAGCGGTAGTTGAAGAAAACCCGCTCGAAGCGACGGCTGTCGGCGCGATGAGAGCCGTTCCTATGGCAAAGAAACTGCGCAATTACGAAAACTCGACGCTCGGAAATTAAGGGAGAATAATTTTGAACAGGAACTTTTTCAAAAACAAATTATTCATCGTTCTCGTCTTTATCGGAATATATCTTGTCGGCTTTATGTTCAGCGCATTGCTCGGCAGCGCAAAAATGCCGCACGAGCAGTTTGTGGGCTTTGTGATGACGCCTTTCAACACGGCGGGCACGGCTGTCAAAAACTTTTTCTCGGATATGTTTTCCGCGCCGTTCCGTTACGACGACCTTGAAAAGGAAAACGAAGACTTGCGCGGGCAGCTTGCGCAGGCGCGTGCCGAGGCTGATGAGAACGCATATCTTAAAATCGAAAACGGAAATCTGAAAAAACTGCTCGACATGACTGACGGCGAGCAGACGTTTTCTTACGCTTCCGCAGATGTGGTGGCGCGCGGTACGGACGGTTGGAGCGATACTCTGAACCTGAACGCGGGCACATCGTCGGGTGTCAAAGAGGGGGACATCGTTGTTTCCTGCGACGGACTTGTGGGCGTTGTTTCCTCCGTCGGTCCGAATTGGTCAAAGGTCAAGACATTGTTTGACACCGAACTCAGCGTGGGCGTTATGGTCTCCACCACCCACGACTGCGGCATTCTTTCCGCATCCGCCGATCTGAGCGCTGAGGGTGTTGCCAGACTTTCTTACATAGACAAAAACAGCGTTCTCGGACGCGGAGACAGACTTGTCACATCGGGGCTCGGCGGCGTTTTTCCGAAGTCGATACCCGTCGGTACAGTGACGGACATGGTTCGCCGCGACGACGGCACGGTATGGGCAAAAGTTGCCCCGCATACTGATATTTCTTCCGTTGAGCGCGTTTACATCATAACAGAGATCAAGGACGGAGCAGCACAATGAAAGTCCGCATTTTGCTTTACAGCCTGTTTCTGACGCTTCTTTATATGCTGGCGTATATCATAACCCCGCTCCGCTTCAACGGCGTCAGTCCGTCGTATCTGCTGTGCGCGGTGGTTGCTCTCGGGCTTTTTGAAAACGAGTATTTCGGCGCGATATACGGGCTTGTTTTCGGGCTTATTTCGGACTTGGTCGGCAGCGGCGTTTTCGGCTTCAACGCGCTTTTGTTCGCAGCCGTCGGCTATACCGTGGGCTATCTTGCCGAGAACCGAATAAGTTCAAATCTGCTTGCCTGCGAACTGATATGCGTTCTCTGCGTTTTTTGCAGGGATACGGCGCTTGCTCTCTGGAACAGGATATTTTACGGCGCGGATTTTTTCCCCGCGCTGCTCAAAACGGTGCTTCCGTCGGTTCTGCTGACGGCTGTTGTCGCCGTTGTGATATACTTCGTTGTCAAGCTGATAGGCACAAACCGCAAATGGAGAAAATACAATGAAAAAATACGGTAAAAGGCTTGTTGCCGTTATCGTCGCGTTTGTTATCTGCGCGTCGCTGTTCGTCGTCCGTCTCGTCAATCTTCAACTCGTGAACGGCGCGGCGTATTATAAAAGTTCATCGAACAGCGTCGTTACCAAAACCGTTGTCAAAGCGGCGCGCGGCGATATTCTCGACCGCAACTGCGAACCCATAGTGCAGAGCGTTTCGCAGGTCTCAGTTGTGATAAACAGGCAAAAAACCGACGATCTGAACGCAACGATAGACGCGCTGATAGGCTTTTTCGAAAAATGTGAGGACGATTATACGGACACTTTTCCCGTGGCGTATACAAACGGCGCGTTTTCTTTCACGCCTGCATATTTGCAGTCCGAAAGCCTGCGTTCGTCGTTCTCCAAATATCTGGCTTCAAAAAAAATAGAAACAGCCGATGACCCGCTTTCCGTTATGACGGAACTTTTCAAGGCCTATTCGCTTGCCGACCGCGACCCCGAAAGGGCGACAAAGATAGTCGGCGTTCGTTATGAAATAGAGACCCGTGCGGGTGGCTCGGAATATACTTTTGCCGAGGACGTTGACATAAAGACCTCGACGATGATAGAAGAAAACAAATCATCTTTGCCGGGAGTGACGCTCATAACTTCATCGGCGCGCGAGTATACGATGCCCGGAATTGCGTCCCATATCCTCGGCACGGTCGGACGTATCAGCGCGGAAGAGTATGAAACGCTTTCATCAAAAGGGTACTTGTTCGACGACATCGTGGGCAAGGACGGCATAGAAAAGGTCTGCGAGGACTATCTGCGCGGACAGAACGGCTACCGCTATACGATAAACGACGATTCGGGCACGGTCGTTTCCGATATAGGCGACCTTGCATCCGAAGAGGGCTATGCCTCGGTTGACGCGAAATCGGGCTTTGACGTTATTCTTACGATAGACTCAAAAATGCAGACCGTGGTCGAAAAAGGGCTTGAAGAACTGCTCGTTTCGTGCCGCGAAATCAACGGCGAGGACTCCGCGTCCGCCGCCGCCGCAATATTCATGGACCCCAATTCGGGCGAAATACTTGCCATGGCAAGCAACCCGACTTTTAACATAAAAACATATAATGCCGATTATTCCACGCTTGTCTCAAACGAAAACAAACCGCTTATAAACCGCGCCATATCGGGACTTTACGCACCCGGTTCGACGTATAAAATGGTTACGGGTATCGCGGGACTTGAAGAGGGGATAATCACCAAGTATTCGACCCGCTATTGCGAGGGCGTATACCGTTTTTACGACGATTATCAGCCGTCCTGCTTCCGCAGTATTTCGCACGGCGAAGTCAATGTCGTGACCGCACTCAAACACAGCTGCAACATCTTCTTCTTTGACGTCGGACGTATCGCGGGCATAGACACTCTCAACTCATATTCAGCAAAACTCGGTTTCGGCAAAAAAACGGGTATAGAACTGCCGGGAGAGATGAGCGGTATCATCGCGGGCAGAAAATACCGCGAAAGCATAGGCAAGACATGGGAAGACGGCGAAACGCTCCTTGCCGCGATAGGTCAGTCGGACAATGCGGTAACGCCCGTGCAGCTTGTTAACTACGTTGCAACGATAGGCAACGGCGGCAAATTCTATTCGCCGCATATCATAAAATCCATTCGCGACGCGGAAAAGAATGAAACGGTTTATTCCTCGTCCACCTCTTACGAAAGCCTCGGACTGAAACAGGAAACGCTTCAAGCCGTGGTTGAAGGCATGGTGGAAGTTTCCAAAACGGGCGGTTCAGCAGGCTCTGGCTTTGCGAATTATACGCTTTCTTCCATCGCCGTAAAAACCGGTACGGCAGAAGTTGACGGCAAAAAAGCAACGTCGCTTCTTGTCGGCTTCGCCCCTGCCGAAAATCCGCAGGTCGCGTTCGTGCTCGTTGTCGAAAACGCGGGCACGGGCACAACGCCGCTCAACGCAAAATACATCACGCAGGTATTGCAGTATTGGTTCTCGGACAGAGACAAGTTTGACGGGGTAAGGTGAATCCGTTAGGTATAAAAAGGTTTGCTCGGCTTTTCGCCTGCGAAAAACGACGCAAACTCCGCGTAGCGGAAAAGAAGATGGCTATGCCCGTTTCGGAGAGTCCCCTGTGTGCGAAGGCACACATATTCCGTATATCGCGGTTTCATTTGATGACTTGCAAAAACAACCGCGAAAAAGCAAGTTTTTATAAATTTTACCGTGTCTGTATTGCCTTAATCAAATCTTGTTTTTGGGAAATATTGGGGCTGACATATCGCAAAAAGACCGAGCGCAGCGAGCAGTTTTTGCGATTAGCCATGTGCGGTTC